>Ga0136652_1000024_pt1 | contig 83491 bp, 69 predicted proteins | sample ConPoolayeEmetaG_FD_94864 | JGI IMG/M metagenome (GOLD analysis project Ga0136652, IMG submission 94864) | Hot spring microbial mat communities from California, USA to study Microbial Dark Matter (Phase II) - Cone Pool mat layer E metaG... ...
GCTATAGTCAGACCGAGGAAATAGCCCGCTTCTTAAGCTTAGTCGACCATCTTTCTCCTGAGCTAAACGTGCTTCTGGCTGGCCGAACCAGACCGGTTCCCAACTTTGATTATCGGAACCTCTATTTGGTGGTCATCAACGAAACCGGCGTCACCTCTCCAGAAGGCCTTAACCGAAACAAACCCACGGTTTTTATCTTCGCTTCTCAGCATGGCAACGAACAATCTGGCAAGGAGGCCGCACTCCAGTTTATTCGCGACTTGGCTGTGGGTGAATTGCGGCCGCTCGTAAAAAAACTGAATTTCTTAATCCTGCCCCAAGCTAATCCCTATGGTAATTGGTTTGATGTCAGAGTGAATGAGCAAAGCTTAGACCTTAACCGCGACCATGTTAAGCTGGAAGCTGAAGAAACCGCGGCCATCCATCAGATATTTCAAGCGTGGTTGCCAGAAGTAACTCTTGACCTGCACGAGAAGGGAGATGATTATTATCGGGTTTCGATTGGCTGTGTCTCTAATCTGAATATTCATCCCCAGCTCCAGGCGTTTTCGCGGCAAACTCTCTTTCCCGAAGTTAATCGAAGTTTAGAAAAAAGAAGAATCACTTTTTTTGAATATTTAGTGAGCCAGGAAATGGGCCTGGATTCTTCGGCGGGAGTTAGGTATAGCCCGCAGGAATTGGCTGGCCGAGAAATGATGTGGCGCTATTCTACGACGGACCTCAACGACGGTCGCAACAGTTTGGGTGTTTATGAAACTCTTTCTTTTATCCAAGAAGGCGCTTCTCGGCATGACTTGCCAACCTTGGCCGAAAGAACTCGCTGGCAATATTTTGGCGTCCGGAGCTTGATGGAAGCGGTGGCCAATCATGCGGAGGAAGTGTTAAGCCTGGTGCGCGGGCTAAGGAAATCGTTGGTGGAGAGAGCCACGGTTTACCAGCCTGATGACCTGGTCCATTTGAGGATGGAATATGCTCGCGACGAAGCTAACCCGACATTAACCATTAAACAATTTGAGCGGACCGAAAGTCCGGTCCGGGGAATTCTCAAGGTGGATAAAAAAGCTGGTGATTATCTGTTGCAGAATGAAATAGAGCCAGCCCCCGCGGCAGGACAATATAAGATAATCACTCAAGTAATTAAGAATTGGTTTCCCTTAGTGACCTCGAAGCTGACCGTTACCAGGCCCTTAGGTTATATTGTCCCCGCTCAGAGATTGGATGTGGTTAATACTTTGCGGCGACACGGAATTAAGGTAGAAATGGTCGTTCAGGACAAAACGGTCGAGGTTGAAGCTTACGAAGTGACGGATATTATTCCCTCTCGCTATGATTATCTTCCGCCAGAAAAAATAGAAGTGGAAGGGCGGAGCCTTCAAACCTTAGTGCGTAAGGGAGATTTTTACGTTTCTTGTGGTCAATTAGCGGCCAATCTTATTCCCTGTCTTCTGGAGCCTCAGTCCCAGTATGGTCTGATCCGATATTGGGGTTACCATCTTGTCCCGGAAAAAGGCAATTTTTATGCTCTCTTCAGAGTGGTTAAACCAGCTGGCCTTTCTTTGCTTCCCTATCGTCCCTGGTAAAATTAGGAGATAACTTCGTCGTGGAGAAAAAATCATCGGCTCAATGGAAATTATTTTTGTCTCCTCGCCGATGAGCTGAACCGGACTCAGTTTAATCTTTAAGATTTTTCAGACTTTTTTGCGGGTAAAAAATAGGATATTTAGATGTGCCTTTTAGTAAATTCACCTCAGGTGGTTTTATATCCATGAAGCTAATTAGATTAATATAAACAAGCGACGCTAGCGACCTAAGAAAGTTTCCTCTAAAAATCTACATCCAAAGGCTCCCGAGATTCCTTCTTGCGCCTCCCATTCTCCAGGTTTACCAACAATAAACCTGGAAGTTCTGTCTTTAGTAATTCAGAATAAAAGGCTTTCACTTCTTTTCGGTCAGCTCAAGATAGATAATTTCTACCAGGCTGGGCCGCCTGGTTCGACCGGGAGCCACGGGTGCTTCCTGGACGTTTAAAGCCGCCTTGATTTCCTCCAAGGACTTTCCTTGCGCTAATAAGGTTTTAACCTGAGCTTGTCTCGCTTCAAGCTCAGAAATAGCTTTTTCCACTCCTGAACGGTCGATAACTTCACCATGTCCATGAATAAAGCTCGTCGCCTCTAATTGGAGAACCTGCTTTAGTATTTTTACTACCCCGAAGGAGTTGCCGCCCTTTTGACGGTGAATTAGCGGCTCCCGTCCGATAAAGACCAGGTCACCCAAGAAGGCCACTTTTTCTTCAGGAAGATAGACAACCGTATCACCACTCGTATGGCCAGGGCCAAAATAGAGAAGGTGAACCGCGGTTTTTCCGGAACGAATGATTAATTCCTGCTTATAGGTAATCGAGGGGAAATAGTCGAGAAGCGGACCTTCTTTTATGGTTCCTTTCATTTCCTGGAAAGTATTCTCATGAGCGATGACTGGGATTCCTTTGGGCCAGCCGATTAATCCGTTGACATGGTCCCCATCGCTGTGGGTTAGAATTATTGCTTGTAAAGGAAGGGAGCTGACCTTGGAGACGGCTGTCAGCATTTCTCGGGCCGAGTCAGCCGTCATCTTGGCATCGACGACAATTACCCCTTTCTCTCCGATGATGAACCCAGTATTAGCCCCGCTACCACCAGTAACCTCGTAGACATTGGCTCGGACTTGCTTTATCTCTAACGGTGGAGGAGTCTGGGTTGTTTGCGCCAGCCCCAAGCAGGGCCAGGCGATGACTAGGATGACCAAAAGACCTAACATCTTAGGCCACCTAAGATGTTCAGCCCTCTTACCTTGATTCTTTTTCATTCTTTGCCTCCAAGTTTTGGCTTCCAAAGAAAGTCATTAATTATTGCTTTAATTAGGATTTTATAAGTTTGATTTTCTCGGGGCAAGGAAAATTCCTGCCATCTAAAAAATTATGACATACTACCTATTTCCTAATTTCCCTTTTTCTTTCCCCTAAATAATGAGGCGCTATAGCCCCCGCCTCTCTTTCCTCGTTATTTATTTACTCATCCTTTAGAAATTGGTGCCAACTTACATGTTACCTAATTTTAATTAAAGCTCGGCCAACCTATTCTGTTATTGCCTTGTTGCCCAGGAGCTCTAAGATGTATATCTCAGGAGTCAACGACCCGCGATTCCTTGTATTTGAAGGTGCCTTAAATGTGCCAAGGGATTTGGAGCCGGTCAGCCAGAAGAAAATTGGCCATGACTCTCAACATCCTTAGCCAGCTAAGAGGGTAAGAAACAACCTTAGTTCTTCTCTTTTTTACCGCTGCGACTATTGCCTCCTTGGTTTTGGCTGCAGCCACCAAGGTAAAGGCAGTGCCTAATTGCCAAAGATTATGGGCGTCAGAACCAGCGACGAGCGGTAAGTCATATTTTTGACTTGCCTCCATGGCTTTTTTATTAGGGTTAAAAAATCGGTTATAAAAGGCGGAAAACTCGACGGCGTCAAAAAGCTCGTGGTAATGGTCTAGTTGATTAAAAAGAGACCTAAAGCCGGGAAAATAAGGGTGGGGGGCAATGACTAAGGATTCTGGCTTAGAAAGAGAGGCCAAATCTTTGAGTTTGAGCTCATTTTTTTCAGGAAGAAAAGGTGGATTAATAACGATAACGTGTTTTCCCTCGCAGGTAATTTCGGCTCCGGGAAGAAGCAGGATGTTATAATCCGAGGCTAATTTCTGCAGCTGGCTATCAAAGGTAAGGGAATTGTGGTTGGTGATGGCCAGGGCGTCAAACTCTAACTGGGAAGCCCGCAAAATTAATTGGCGAGCGTCGTAAGCAATATTATCCTTAGGGTCTTCCCTGCTATGGGTGTGGAAATCAACCTTAAGCCATTTTTCAGTCAATTCCGGCCTGCGGTGAATGGCTACACTTTAGCCTGAAGGGCCTCCTGGACTTTTTTTCCGATTTCAGCCGGCGATTTGGCCACATAAACCCCGGCAGCTTCCAGAGCTTCCATCTTTTCCTTGGCCGTGCCCTTGCCTCCCGCAATAATAGCGCCGGCATGGCCCATGCGGCGGCCAGGAGGGGCGGTCTGGCCAGCAATAAAGCTAACCACTGGTTTGGGAAATTCAGCCTTGATATAAGCAGCAGCCTCCTCTTCTGCTGTTCCGCCGATCTCGCCGATGAGAATAACCGCCTCCGTTTCCGGGTCATCTTTGAAGAGCTGAAGCAAGTCGATGAACTTTAGCCCGACGATAGGGTCGCCACCGATGCCGACGGCGGTGGATTGCCCATAACCCAGTTTACTAACCTGGTCGACAGCTTCATAAGTTAAGGTTCCAGAACGAGAGATGATGCCAATTTTTCCTGGTTGGTGGATGTGACCGGGCATTATCCCGATTTTGCATTTTCCCGGCGAAATTATTCCGGGAGTATTGGGACCGATTAAACGGCAGCGCTTATCTTTTAAATAGGCTTTAGCTTTAATCATATCAAAGGTAGGAATTCCTTCTGTGATGCAGACAACGAGGGCTACTCCAGCATCAGCCGCTTCCATGATGGCATCAGCGGCAAAAAAGGGTGGGACAAAAATAGCCGCGGCATTGGCTCCTTCCTGGCGCACAGCCTCTGCCACGGTGTTAAATACCGGTACCCCCAGATGAGTCTGGCCGCCTTTGCCCGGAGTTACTCCCGCCACGACCTTAGTTCCGTACTCCTGCATCTTTTGAGTATGAAAAGTTCCCTCGCCGCCTGTGATACCCTGGACAACTACTCTTGTTTTTTCATCAATCAGAATGCTCATCGGCTCACTCCTTTGGCTAAGCGAACAACGCGCTCGGCCGCTTCCTTCATCGTTTCCGCCGAATAAAACTCGAGACCAGATTCGGCCAAAATTTTTCGTCCCTCTTCCATGTTTGTCCCTTGAAGGCGAACTACCATCGGTACATTTAATCCCACTTCCTTGGCCGCCTTAACAATACCTCGGGCCACGAGGTCACAACGGACAATGCCACCAAAGATGTTAATCAAAGCGGCCTTAACATCCCGGTCGGCAACTAAAATCTTAAAGGCGTTGGTTACGGCCTCCTCTGAGACACCACCACCGACGTCCAGAAAGTTTGCCGGCATACCACCAGAATGCATGATTATGTCCATGGTGGCCATGGCTAATCCGGCGCCATTAACCATGCAGCCCACGTTGCCCTCGAGCTTAATGTAATTGAGGTTGTACTTGGAAGCTTCCACTTCGAGCGGTGATTCTTCATAGATATCCCGCATGGCTTGAATTTCGGGGTGGCGGGGCAGGGCATTATCATCAAAGTTCATCTTGGCATCCAAAGCTAAAATATTACCTTGGCTGGTAACGATGAGGGGGTTAATCTCAGCTAAGGAGGCATCAGAGGCTTCGAAAGCTCGATAAAGAGAAGCGATGAACTTAACGGCCTGCTTGTGAGTCTCCCCACTCAGCCCCAATTGATAGGCTAACTTTCTTCCCTGAAAGGGCAGAAAACCAGTGGCCGGGTTGACATATTCCTTGAAGATTAGTTCTGGTTTTTCGGCCGCCACTTTTTCGATTTCCACTCCTCCTTCGGGTGAAGCCATGATGACCGCCGCTTCCTTTGCCCGGTCGATGACGATGCCGAGGTAGAGCTCCTTGGCCACCTCGAGAGCCTCTTCAACCAGCAATTTGCGGACGATGCGACCCTCAGGGCCGGTTTGATAGGTTACTAACTTCATCCCGATCATTTCTTGAGCTAATTTTTCCGCTTCCTCGGCTGAATTAGCTAACCTGATGCCGCCCGCCTTGCCCCGGCCGCCGGCGTGAACCTGGGCTTTGAGAACGACGCGGCCGCCAATTTGAGCGGCCACTTCCCTGGCTTGAGCGGGAGTTTCGACCACGTTGCCGCGAGGTATCTGCACTCCATATTTAGCCAAAATTTGTTTGGCCTGGTATTCATGGATTTTCATTTTTTATGTCCTTTCATTCAAGAATAAAACCGAATAGGTCTAACTGTCTAAGTTCTTCTGTTCAACTGAAGGCTATGCCTACGAAGCCTATTCTTTTCGGTATTGCTTTTTGCCTTCTTCGTAAAGGTCGCCACCATACATGTCGTTGATGACAATACAAGGAAAATCCTTAACCTTGAGACGAATGATGGCTTCCGGACCGAGCTCGGGATAGGCGACAACTTCCGAGGCTTCGATGCTCTTGGAAATGAGCGCGCCGGCACCGCCTACCGCCGCCAGATAAACAGCTTTATATTTTTTCAGAGCCTCTTTGACCTCAGCGCTGCGGGAACCTTTGCCGATAGTTCCCTTCAAGCCCAAGGCATGAAGCTGAGGAGCATAGGAATCCATTCGATAACTTGTGGTTGGTCCAGCCGAACCGATTGGTTTTCCGGGTCGAGCTGGAGTTGGCCCGACGTAATAAATAAATTGTCCCCGGACATCAATGGGTAAGTCTTTACCCTCTTTGATGAGGTCAACCAACTTTTTGTGGGCGGCATCGCGGCCGGTGAGTAGATAACCCGTTATAAAAACCCGGTCACCAGCCTTCATCTGCTCGATCGTCTCGTCGGAAACAGGCGTTGTAATTCGATGCTCAGCCATCTTTGCCTCTTGCTCTTTTTCTAATCCTTAGGTCAATAGCCTAAGGCCTTGCACTCGTTGACAGTTTTGGTTACGGAGGCAATGGTTTTTTCAAACATAGCTCTTTCTTCAGCGGTCAGCTGAATCTCAAAAATCTTTTCCACCCCTTTAGCGCTGATCAAAGCTGGTACACCGATAAATAATCCATTGACACCGTACTCACCTTCACACAGAGCGGCACACGGTAGAATTCGGCGTTTATCCTTGAGATAGGCTTCAGCCATAACAATGGCACTCCAGGCCGGGCTGAAGAAAGCGGACCCTTTCCCGAAAAGCTTAACAATTTCCGTGCCGGCTTCTCTTGTCCGGTGGACTAAACGCTCGATTTGTTCGGGGGTGGCGATTTCCGCCAGAGGAATTCCGCCAACTGTCGTTAGCCGAGGAAGCGGCACCATATCTGGCCCATGGCCGCCTAAAACCACGCCGGCGATGTCAGCCACCGAAACATTTAGCTCCATGGAAATGAAAGCTCGCCATCGCGCCGTATCCAGAGTACCGGCCATCCCGCAGACTTGATTCTTGGGAAAACCGGTAATTTTATGGAAGACATAAACCATGGCGTCAAGCGGGTTAGTAACGACAATGCAGAAAGCGTTGGGGGCATGCTGGATGATACCCTCAGCGACCTGTTTGATAATCTGAATATTAACGTTGAGCAAATCTTCCCGGGTCATACCCGCTTCCCGAGGTTTGCCAGCCGTAATAATAGCGATATCAGCGCCGGCAATGTCCGCATAATCAGAGGTGGCGACGATATTGGCGTCATAGTTTCCGTGGGGAGCCATTTCCATCAGGTCCAGCGCTTTGCCTTTAACCACGTTCACATAGGAGGAAACATCAAGAATGACGATATCGCCGAGTTCTTTCTGGCCCGCCAACATCGCCAGGATCTGGCCGATTTGGCCACCGCCTATGAGGGCTATTTTCTTTCTCATAAAAACCTCCTTTTTAAAACTGATTAAATGATTATCGCTGTTCCTCAGACTTTTCTGAGTTTGAATAAGCCGAGGAAAAGCAAGAGAAACCTGCCCACTTCTTCTTGCGGAAGCGCCTAATATAAGTTAATTTTTCAGAAAGAGTCAAGTTGGTCAAAAGAGTCTGGTTCATCCTTTTATGTAGGCTTGCCAACGAGCTTCTAAGTCTGGTGCCTGAACCGTTTCCAGTAAGTAGTCGGCAAATTGCGCTCCCGTCGCCCCTGTTGACCTCCCTGTGATGACCAATTTTTTTTCGTACTGGCCACAAATGTCGAGAGCCATTTCTAATTTTTCCCCTTTTTCGGGAAAACCAATATGGTTGAGAAGCATGGCTGCCGCTCGAATCATGCTGGAGGGGTCGGCGTAAATCGCCCGTCCTTCCTGGACCATCCGAGGGGCCGAACCGTGAATTGCCTCGAACATGGCATATTGTTTGCCGATATTGGCTGAGCCGGCAGTGCCGACGCCTCCCTGAAACTCCGCCGCTTCGTCTGTAAGGATGTCGCCATAGAGGTTAGGCAAGACGAAAACCTGGAATTCGCGGCGTCGCTTCTCGTCGATGAGCTTGGCCGTCATGATATCGATATACCAGTCGTCAACCTGGATTTCTGGATATTCTTTAGCAATCCGATAAAAATTCTCAAGAAAACGGCCGTCAGTGGTTTTAACGACGTTGGCTTTGGTCACACAGGTCACTCGGTTTTTGCCCGTTTTTCGGGCGTGCTCAAAAGCCAAACGGCAAATTCTCTCAGCCCCGGGAGCGCTGATTAACCGGAAATCAATCGCGATGTCGGCGTCGACTTCAATCCCGAAGGGGCCAAGTGCGTAGACATCTTCGGTGTTTTCTCGAAAGAAGATCCAGTCAATCCCCTGTTGGGGGACTCTTACTGGCCGGACGTTGGCAAACAGGTCAAGCTCTTTACGCATCGCGACGTTACAGGATTCAATGTTTGGCCAGGGGTCCCCTTTTCGAGGAGTGGTGGTCGGTCCCTTCAAGGTGACATGGCATTTCTTGATTTCTCCTAGCACATCATCGGGGATTGGTTTAAGACAAGCCGCCCGGTTCTCAATCGTTAAACCCTCGATTGTGCGGAATTCGACCTTGCCTTTTTCAATTTCTTCTTGGAGCATGAATTGGAGAACGCGCTCCGACTCTTTGGCGATGTAAGGGCCGATTCCGTCGCCGCCAATGATACCGATAATAATTGGTTTAAGCTGGGAATAATCAATCCAGTCGGGCTGAGCCTTGATTCTTTCCATTCGTTTCATTTGAGCTTCAAGAAGCCGGCCAAAATGCTCTTTGGCCTTTTCGATGGCTGCATAATCCATAATCATTCCTCCCTAAATGTAGAAATATGACGGAAAAAGATTTTATCTATTTAGCTTCATAAAATCAATCAATACTTTTTCCTCGAGGCGCCCGTTTTTAGGGAATCAAGAGTTTATTGGCTTATCCGAATTTAGTTGGATAAAAATGAGAGATTTTCAAACGGCGGGAAAAACTCGGCCGGGGCGATTTGGTTTTCAATTTTGCCGTCTTTTTTGACAAATTGTTGGGGAGATAATAAAAAATAATTCTTGCGCCTAATTAAAGAAAGGAGAAACTTTTATGTTAGAAGCTTACTGGCAAAAAGAAAAAGAACGTCAAGCTTTAGGTATACCCGCTCCGCCCTTAACCCCGGAAGAGACGGCAGAGGTTTGCGCGGCGCTGGAGAATCCACCCCCTGGTCTGGAGGAGAAGCTTTTAGACCTGCTCAGAAAAAGAGTAGCTCCTGGTGTTGACCCGGCGGCTAAGGTTAAAGCTGACTGGCTGGCCAAAATAGCCCGTGGACAAAAAAAGTCGCCGTTAATTTCACCGGTGGAAGCAGTTGAGCTCTTAGGGACGATGCTGGGGGGCTATAATGTGGAGCCACTGGTTAGTTTCTTAGACGAACCTTCCCTGGCCGCAGCTGCGGCGGCCGCCTTAAAGCGCCTTATCCTCGTTTATGGAGCCTTTCAGACTGTGGTCGAGAAGGCCAAGACAAATTCCTATGCTAAAGATGTTCTCGAGGCTTGGGCTAAAGGCGAATGGTTTTTATCGCGACCAGAAATACCAGAAAAGATAGAGCTTAAAGTTTTTAAGGTCGACGGCGAAATAAACACCGATGATTTTTCTCCGGCTAAGCATGCCTGGAGCCGGCCTGATATTCCGCTCCATGCCCTTTCCATGGGCGAGACCCGTTTTCCTGGCGGAATTCAAACCATCCGGCAATTTCGCCAGGAAGGATTCAAGGTAGCCTTTGTTGGTGACGTAGTCGGCACCGGCTCGAGTCGCAAATCAGCTTGCAATTCTCTGATGTGGCACATCGGCGAGGATATACCCTATGTTCCCAACAAAAGAAAAGGAGGAGTGGTCCTGGCTGGGCTCATCGCGCCGATTTTCTTTAACACCACCCAGGATTCAGGCGGACTACCGATTATGACAGATGTCAGCGCTCTTAAAACCGGCGATATTATTATCTTGGACACTCGTCAGGGAACCATCGCTAATGATAAAGGCGAGGTTATGGCCAAGTTTGAATTTAAACCTCCGACCTTAAAGGACGAATTCCGGGCTGGCGGTCGTCTTAACCTGATTATTGGCCGCGATTTGACTAACCGAGCTCGCCGGGCCTTAAACTGGGGAGAAGCCGACTTTTTCGTCAAGCTGGAGAACCCAAGACCAAAGGAAGGACAAGGGTTTACCTTAGCCCAAAAGATCGTTGGCCGGGCTTGCAGTCTGGAAGGAGTCCTGCCTGGGTCAGCTTGCGAGCCGAAGATGACCACTGTGGGTTCTCAGGACACTACTGGTCCGATGACGGCAGATGAGCTTAAGGAGTTAGCCTGTCTCGAATTTCAAACTGAATTTTTTATGCAGTCCTTTTGCCACACAGCAGCTTATCCTAAAGCCGCTGATGTTAAAATGCATCGTAGCCTACCGCAATTTATCATTTCTCGCGGCGGGGTGGCCTTAAAGCCAGGTGACGGGGTAATTCATTCCTGGTTGAATCGTTTCCTCCTTCCGGACACGGTGGGAACAGGTGGTGATTCGCATACCCGGTTTCCCTTGGGACTTAGTTTTCCCGCTGGCTCCGGCTTAGTTGCCTTTGCAGGAGCGCTTGGGTTCATGCCTCTTGATATGCCGGAATCAGTTCTGGTCAAATTCAGCGGTCGGCTCCAACCAGGGATTACCTTGCGGGACATAGTTAATGCCATTCCTTATTTTGCTATCAAACAAGGTTTGCTGACTGTGGCCAAAAAGGGGAAAAAGAACATTTTTAATGGCCGAATAATCGAGATGGAGGGACTGGAAGAGTTAACCGTGGAGCAGGCTTACGAGTTGACCAATGCCACGGCCGAGAGGTCGGCAGCGGGCGGAGTGATCGCTCTTAAAGAAGAAAATGTTGCCCGCTACCTTAGGAGTAATATTGCTTTGATGGAGAAGATGATTGAAGAAGGCTATCAATCAGCGGACACCCTGCGCCGCCGCCTCGAAGCCTGCCAAGCGTGGCTCGAAAACCCTTCTTTGTTGCGCCGTGATGAGACCGCAGAATATGCGGCCGTAATCGAAATAAATCTTGAGGAAATCGTCGAACCGATTCTGGCTTGCCCTAACGACCCTGACGACGTCCGCCTATTAAGCGAAGTCTCTGGTGATAAAATTGATGAGGTTTTTATCGGCTCTTGCATGACTAACATCGGACATTTTCGGGCTGTAGCCAGAATTTTCGAAGGTGCCCCCTATTTAGCTACCCGAGTCTGGCTAACCCCACCAACCAAAATGGATGCGGCCCAGTTGATGCGGGAAGGTTTGTATTCTGTGTTTGCTTCGGTCGGCGCTCGAACGGAGGTCCCCGGCTGTTCTTTGTGCATGGGAAACCAGGCTCGGGTTAGGCCACAGGCCACTGTTTTTTCTACCTCCACCCGAAATTTTGATGACCGGATGGGTTACGGAGCCAGAGTTTATCTTGGTTCAGCGGAGCTCGCCGCGGTCTGTGCTCTGAAAGGAGCCATCCCGACAACTGAAGAATACCTGGCAATAATGAAGGAAAAAGTTTTGCCCCAAGCTGACAAGATTTATCGCTATCTTCAGTTTGATGAGATAAAGGAAGGGACGCTTCATTATTCTGGTCAATATTGAAAGATATTTATTGCCATAGGGCGCAAATTTCGTTAGGAGAATAGTCTAATGTTTGAACTATCGGGAAAGAAGGCGTTAATCACGGGAGGAAGCCGCGGGATTGGTCGGGCCACGGCGATTCTTCTGGCCCAAGCCGGCGTGGATGTGGCGATTAATTATGTTCGCAACGACGCCGCGGCTGCAGAAGTTAAAAAAATGATAGAAGAATTTGGCCGCCGGGCGTTGACAATTAAAGCTGATATTTCGCATGAAGAAGAGACAAGAGAACTGGTCGAAAAGGTGGTGGCGGAGTGGGGCAGACTTGATTATGTCGTCAATAATGCTGGTATCTGGACATATGGAGAGATGGGTCAGATGAGTCGCCAAGTTTGGGAAGAAACGATGCGCCTGAACCTCGATGCGGTTTTTTACGTGATCAATGCGGTGGTTCCGTTGATGCGAAAGCAAGGAGGAGGAGTAATTGTCAACGTTTCTTCGACCGCCGCCGTCAGGGGCGAAGCCTATCATTCCCACTATGCCGCCAGTAAAGGAGCGCTCCATTCCTTGACAAAATCCTTGGCCGTGGAATTAGCTCCCTACGGGATTCGGGTCAATTGTGTTGCTCCTGGTTGGGTCGATACTGACATGTGTGCGGAGGTTTTTGCTGACCCTGAATTTCGGCGGACGGTCCAGAATTCCATCCCTCTGAAGAGAATCCCCCCTCCGGAAGACATTGCGGGGCCAATTCTCTTTCTCCTGTCTGATTTAGCCCGTCATATCACCGGTACCGTCATTCATGTCAACGGCGGGTCAGTCCTCTGCGGAAGTTAGCTTGCCAAGTTGCTTATTTTTTGATAAGAAGAAAGCATTCCGAAAGGAGGCTTAAAATGGAGGAAGAGATTGGTCGGATAACTCATTACTTTTCGCGGCTTGGTGTCGGGGTAGTGGAACTCGTGGCAGGCGAACTTCGGGTGGGGGATACGATTCACATCAAAGGTCATACTACGGATTTCTACCAAAAGGTGGAGTCGATGCAAGTTGAACACCAGCAAGTGACAGTGGCAAAAAAAGGCGATTCTATCGGTCTCAAAGTAATTGACCAGGTGCGGGAGCATGATAAAGTCTTCCGCGTCAGCGAAGATTGATTGGGCGTTAATTAATCCTTAGTCTAAAAATCAGGTTTTGGCCTCGAGGAGGAGCCATGAATCGAAGTCAAAGCCAGCTCAAGAGAAAGCTGAGCGAAGATACCGCCTCACTCCGGTGTGGCCTCCGACGCTGGGAACGGGCCTTTAAAGAAGAGTTTAAGCTCGGCGGCGGCGAGACAAGTAAGGCTACCTCAATTTCTGGGCGGCCGATTAAAGCTCTTTATACCCCGCTTGATTTGAAAGATTTTGATTTTTGGCGCGAATTAGGGTTTCCGGGAGAATATCCCTTTACTCGAGGGATTCACCCTACTATGTACCGAGGCCGACTGTGGACGATGCGGCAGTTTTCTGGTTTCGGGTCAGCGGAAGACACCAATCGCCGGTTTAAATACCTGTTGTCGTTGGGACAAACCGGGTTGAGTGTGGCCTTTCATTTGCCTACTTTAATGGGGATTGATTCTGACCATCCTCTGGCTCAGGGCGAGATTGGCAAGTGTGGCGTCGCCATTGATAGCTTGGCGGATATGGAGATTCTCTTTGACGGCATTCCCTTAGACAAAATAACTACTTCCATGACCATTAACCCGCCGGCAGCCGTTCTCTGGGCAATGTACATTGCCGTTGCAGAGAAGCAAGGCGTGTCACCGCAGATAATTTCGGGGACGATTCAAAACGATATTCTCAAGGAATATATTGCTCAGAAAACCTATGTCTTTCCGCCTCGGCCTTCGATGAAATTGGTCGTCGATACGTTTGAGTACGGAGCCAAAGAGGTTCCCCGCTGGAATACTATTTCCATCTCTGGATATCACATCAGAGAAGCGGGCGCCACGGCCGTTCAAGAGCTGGCTTTTACCCTTCGGGATGGAATTGAATACGTTGAGTGGGCTTTGGAGAGAGGGCTAAAGATAGACGAATTTGCCCCTCGGCTGTCATTTTTTTTCAACGCCCACAATGATTTTTTCGAGGAAATTGCTAAGTTCAGGGCAGCCAGAAAAATCTGGGCAGAAGTTATGCGCGAAAGGTTCGGTGCCAAAAAAGAGCGTTCGTGGTGGTTGCGCTTTCACACCCAGACCTCAGGAGTTTCTCTTATGGCTCAGCAGCCATACAACAATATTATCCGGGTAGCTATCCAGGCCCTCGCCGCTGTGCTTGGTGGTACCCAATCTCTTCACACTAACTCCTTAGATGAGACCTATGCTTTACCCTCAGAACAAGCGGTAACCATTGCTCTTCGAACCCAACAGATAATTGCTTACGAGAGCGGTGTCGCCAACACTATTGACCCTCTCGGCGGAAGTTATTATGTCGAAAAATTAACCCAGGAGATGGAAGAGGAGGCCAAGGCATATATAAGGAAAATTGATAATCTCGGCGGCATGGTCAAGGCCATTGAGCTGGGTTTTCCCCAGAAGGAAATTGCGGACAGCGCTTATTTCTATCAGCAAGCAGTGGAGAAAAAGGAAAAAATTATTGTGGGAGTCAATGCCTTCGAGATGGAACACGAGCCCATTCCTATCCTGGAGGTTGACCCGGCAGTGGCGGAGCATCAGTTGGGCCGGCTCCGGGAGGTCAAGAAAACTAGGAACAAGCTTCTGGTCAAGCAATCCTTAGCTGACCTAAAAAAGGCGGCCCAGGACGAGATAAACCTTATGCCCTTTATTCTTAACTGTGTCCGAGCTTACGCTACGGTTGGCGAGGTCATGGACGCCTTAAAAGAGGTCTACGGGGTTTATGAAGAGCCAACTACCTATTGATAAATGAAAGCTCAGGAGGCCAAGATGAAGGAGAAAAAACGGCCAGGAAGACAAGCCCCGGCAAACCTTGAACCCGGCCGAAGAGCCTGGCCTCCGCATCATCAGCCGAGGCTGAGAGTCCTTATCGCTAAGCCTGGACTTGACGGCCATGACCGGGGAGCCAAGGTCATTTGTCGGGCGCTGAGGGATGCCGGCATGGAAGTAATATATACTGGACTCAGACGGACTCCAGAGGAAATCGTTAACGCCGCGATTCAGGAGGATGTGGACCTTATTGGTTTAAGTATTCTCAGCGGCGCCCATAACGTGCTTTTTCCTCGGATTATGAACTTACTGCGGAAAAGAGGAGCCAGCGATATCCCCGTCATCGCGGGCGGCATTATTCCGGAAAAGGATATCCCCCGGCTGAAAAAAATTGGGCTGGCTGAAATTTTCCTTCCTGGTACCCCGACTCAGGAGATCATCCAGTGGGTCAGAGAGCATATCCCAGAAAGAAGCAAGAAGAAAGTAATTAGCTCTTGACAGGGAAGTATTATTTTGATAATCAAGGGAAAGGTTTTATGAGCCAAAAGAAATTCTTATCGTTGGTAATTATTCCTCATAGACGGGGAACTACCAGGACGATAACTATCTCGCGGCGAGCCAGCCGCGTGTTTTTCTCGGCACTGGCCACAGCAACGATAATTCTAATTGGCCTCTTAGTAGATTATTTCAGCATGAACGTCACCCGCGCCAAATACCGCCTTCTTTTGAGTGAAAATCAGGAACAAAAAAAGGTTATCACCTCCTATGAGAATTCCGTCCAGCAATTAACGGCCAAAATTCGGGCCTTCGAAAATTATGCCCGCAAACTTAATGTTATGGCCGGGCTCCGTTCGCCGGAAGCGCTCAAAGAAGTTGGTGTTGGCTCTGGACCTGAAAGTGGTAACGGAGTGAACTCTGGGCCAAGCGATAATTCGGCGGTTGCTAATGTGCCGCTCGGTCAAGTTCAGATGAAGGCTGAACAATTAGAACAAAACCTTAGTACCCTTTTAGATTATTTTGAACATCAGACTGTTCGCTTAGCCCAGACACCAACCATCTGGCCAACAGCCGGGTTTATTACCTCCGGTTTTGGCTGGCGTATCGACCCCTTTACCGGCAAACAGACGTTCCACAAAGGAATTGATATTGCCACTAATTTAGGCAATCCAATCGTGGCTACGGCTGACGGGGTTGTCGTCGAGACAAAGAATGACCGCATTGGAGGCAAAACAATTTTGATTAGCCACGGAGGGGGGCTGAGCACTCTTTTTTATCATCTGGATAAGATTTTGGTTCGGCCCGGTCAGAAGATAAGACGAGGCGATATAATAGGCTTGGTGGGCAAAACGGGAAAGGCTTTGGGGCCGCACTTGCATTATGAAGTGCAGGTTAATGGCAAATCAGTTAATCCGCTTCAATATATATTAGAAGAATAACCCTTAGCCTCTCGGTAATTTTTATCTCGGCCTGAATTTATTGATTGGTTCGATTATCCGAGTAGCTCGCCTGGCTTAAGTCTCATTCCTAAGGAAAATTCATAGGCACCCATCTGGCGGCGGTTTTCGCGTTGGAGCTTTTCGAGGCGATAAACCTGGTGGTCGCCGCAGGCGACATCAACACCTTCGTGGTTGATGCGGATAATCTCACCTGGTTTGGCGATTAAATTCGAGGTTGGTTGCAGCGCGCCGCGGTGAACCTTAACTAACTCTCCCCGGCAATAGGTAAATGCGCCTGGCCAGGGATAAAGAGCTCTGACCCGACGGTCTATTTTGGCCGCTGGACTGGTCCAATCAAGGCGACCTTGGTCTTTTTCGATCTTAGGGGCATAGGTAGCCAGGGAATGATTCTGGGGCTGCGGGGTTATTTGGTGGATTTCATCTAAAGTTTTCAAAAGGAGGTCGGCGCCAAGGACGGCCAATCGTTGCTCTAATTCTTCGGCATTTTCTCCCGGCAAAATCGGGACTTCAATTTGACTGAGGATATCCCCCTCATCCATTTTTTCATTAAGCTGGAAAATGGTTACGCCTGTTTTTTCCTCACCATTCAGGAGAGCCCAAGCCACAGGGCAGGCCCCGCGATATTTGGGTAAAAGAGAAAAATGGACGTTGACGGCTTTAAACGGCGGGAAATAGATAAGTTCAGCGGGCAGGAGCTGGCCAAAGGCGACCACGATGATTATGTCGGGCGAAAGAGAGTAAATTAAATCCAATGCCTGTTTATCCCGTCTAATTTTGTCCGGTTGAATTACTGGGAGCTGGTAACGCCAGGCCAAGGATTTTACTGGGGGCGGCTTTACTTTTTGGCCTCGGCCCGCCGGCCGGTCAGGCTGGGTGACAACTAGTTTAATGGAATGTCCGGCGGCGATTAGTTTCTCTAGGGAAGGAAGGGCAGGCTCAGGCGTGCCAAAAAAAACGATGTTCATTCTTTGGAAGACAAACCTAATTGGCGTTGTAATCTGCGGCGCAAGAGCTGGCGCTTAAGAGGCGAGAGACGGTCCAAAAACAGTCGGCCTTCTAAATGGTCCAGTTCATGACAAAAAACACGAGCCAGAAGGTCAGAGGCTTCTATTTTTATCTCCTGGCCCTCCAGGCTAAGACCTCGGACCAGGATGCGAGCCGGCCGCCTTACCTTTTCTCTTATTTCGGGAACAGAAAGGCAGCCTTCCTCTTCGATGGACTCGCCTTCTGCTTCTAAAATTTCTGGGTTTACCATGATAATTAACTCATCGGCTTTTTCTCCGACAGACAAGTCGACCGTAATCAGCCTTTGGCTCATGCCAAGCTGGGGCGCGGCTAAACCAATCCCCGGCGCCGCATGCATTGTCTCCACCATATCTTGAGCTAAAGATAAAATTTCTTCATTAATATCTTGAATGGGCTCGGCGGCGCGATGAAGCACAGGGTGGCCATACTGGACTATTTTTCTCAGAGCCATGTTTTTATTTTACCAGATAGAATTTATTGGTTCAAAGTGGGGTTTCTCAGGCGAAGTAGCCAACCTCTTGCTGAAATAGTCTGGCGTGGAGCCGCCTCTAAACTCGAGAAGAAATAAAGAAGAAACAAGATATTAACAAGCACCTAATTTTTTAGAACCTTCCTCATCAGCTTTAAGGCGAATTTCTTAGGGTGAATTTATTTTAGGAAGGATAACCAGGCCGATATTTTCTTTTTCATTATATTCAATGCTAACGCCAAAAGGCTCTGATAGCCTCTTCAGGTCGCTAATAATTTTTTGGCCCAAGATGGGCTCAGCCAAAAGAGGTCTTCCCCTCACCCAACGTGGCTGGCCAAAACCAAGGGAGACGGGAATTAACTTTATTTCTCTTAGTTCTTTTTCTCGCCATTTCAAACAGGCGACAACTGATTCCCAGTATTCAGGCTGGCTGGGAAAACCCCGCCGGTCCGAATCATAGCGAGCTTCATTAAAATCAGCAACATGTTTATCTTCACCCAAACGATAGGGCTCATAATTCTCCTGGGGCAAACGAAGCGGCGTTTCATTCTGAAAAATAAAATTTCCTAAACTATAAAAAATTGGCTTACCTTGGTAAATTTCTATCCCTTTTAAAATGTGGGGACCATGATTGACAACCAGGGAAGCGCCAGCGTCAATAGCCGCGTGCGCAAAATCAACGAGGAAGGAGGGGGAAGAAAATCTATCCTTTCCCTGTTCATGGCTATGGACAGAAACGATGACCAGGTCAGCCAAAGCGCTGGCGTTGCGAATGATCGCGGTTATCTCTGCCAGGTCGCCAGGGTTAAGAGATGTTCTTATTTCCGCTGAATCGCCTTTCACGATTCGCTGACGGAGAAAACTCAACTGGGAACTTTCCAAAGGCGGATTCAGCCCCCATTGCTGCAAGATAGTTCGCAGCCCTTCCAATTGCTCCGCCGTAACCACATAGGTTGAGGTAAAGCGAAGGGGGTTGAGGCCGGGTCGAGGCGGGATATCGTCCCGGGATTTACTGGCCCGAGCATGGTCGGGAAAAGTCGAGGCACAGGAAATCAAAGCCACCCGCGCTTTGGCTGTTTCCAGAAAACGCGCCTCCCTGGCTTCAGTTAGACTGCGGCCAACACCAGCCTGAACGAGACCTGCCGCCTCAACATACTTGGTAGTTAGCTCCATGCCTATAACGCCAAAATCGCCGGCATGATTATTGGCCCGGGAAACAAGGTCAAAGCCCGCCCAAACTAATTCCTTAGCGAGGCCCGGTTCAGCCCGCAGGTAGGTTCCGCCGCTTTCATGCATAGGATAGGCCTCGTAATCATGGAAGAGAATTTCCAGGTTAGTAAAGGCAATATCAGCCGAGCGAATGATTTCAATCAATTTAAGAAAATCAGGTTCAGAATAGACAGAAAGGCGACGGGTGATAATGGAATCGCCGGTAAGAGCCACGGTGAAAGAGACGTCGGCTGGCTTCAGGCTGGGTTTCTCCGAAGCATTCGTTTTGGCCACAAGCAAAAGATTAAAGCTAATAAAAAGCAAAAACAGAAACTTAAGGATGGCCAAAAAAATTCTTCTCCTCAAGGCTACCTCCTTTTTAGGGGTTTTCTTGTTTATTTTATCTTAATTTTATTCTGACCCATTCTGGGCATTTTAGCTTAATGCTCTCCAGGATACGATCATTTCTTTCTTTAATAAAGACCTGATAGTGTGCCCCCTTTTTTGCTGTTGCTGACCTAAATATAATCGGTTATGATGCCGTCGACGGGGCTTATCGGATAAGACTGAAATTAGAGGCAATTGAAAGGCACAGAGATTCATTAAGCAAGATAATTCATGAGGTATAGGAATCACTTGCCACCTAACAGCCTTAAGTATTTAAAGCCATGCCATTAGGAAGGTGAAAAAGTTAAGTAATGAAAATTTATGTTGGCGTTACTGATAACGCTTGGTATAGCTTTTTGGCCGCAAGGATAAACTCGCTCGGGGGGGGGAAGTAAACTTCTATGTTGAGGGCGATGATTAATTCGGGTGTTTAGACCGCAATCACAAATTAGACCTATAGAATCAATCCCGTTCTAGTTCAAATTATGGCCGTCGGAGGTGCGGGTTCTTCGGCCCGGCCAGCATTGCGCAGCGGGACAGCCACGAGATAAAGGCCGATTATCCCGATAAAGACAAGGCCAAAAAGATAGCTGGGGGCCGCAAAAATCCCCGGAATTTTAACGTTGAAAAAGGTTAAGGCGGCTCGAAGGAGGCCAGTCAGGGCTTCGCCGGCGATTAAACCTGAGGCCAGAAGAATTCCTGTGTTTTCCACTCGCGCCTTCTGAGCTTCGTTAAAACTTTTCTTCGCGGCCAATTTCTCGACAACCGCCTTAATTATCCCGCCGCAAAAAATCGCAAAGGTGGTCTCAAGCGGCAAGTACATGCCAACGGCCACTAACATGGGTGAGCGGACCTGAACTAAAATTAAGGCAAAGCCCATAAACATGCCGACAACTACCAGTGGCCAGGCCATCTCTCCACCCACAATTCCCTGTGAGAGAGCGGCCATTAAGCCGGCTTGAGGGGCCGGAAGCTCCTTGCTGCCGAAAGTAAAGGCGCCGTGCAAGATCATTAAGGGGAAAAAAAGAATGAGCGAAGAAGCCAGCACACCCACGAGGTCGCCAACCTGCATCTTCCAGGGGGTGCCGCCTAAAATATGCCCAACTTTGAGGTCTTGAAGCATTTCCCCAGCCACGGCCGAAGAAACACACACCACAGCAGCTACTCCCAAGACTGCAGCCACGCCGCTTATGCCGGTTGCGCCGATCAACACCATCAGAATAGCGGCAATAATCAGCGTTGAAAGGGTGAGGCCGGAGATCGGGTTGTTGGACGAGCCGATTGTCCCAACCAGGTTGCCAGAAACAGCGGCAAAGAAAAATCCAGCCAAAGCCATAACCAAGGCCGCCACAATCGCTGCCCCAAAGGTTCCGGCAAAAACCCGGTAGACAAAGACCATCAAGATAACCGAAATAGCCAGGCCACTGAAAACATATCGGAAATCTAAATCGCGTTCTAAACGGGAGACTTGTTCAACTTGGCCGGCCGCTTTTTTTACATCACTGATAGAGCGCTTCAGGCCTGCTCCCAAATTTTTCCTCATCCGATACAGGGTAAAGCCGGCGCCAACCAGCATGCCGCCCACCGCAATCGGCCGAATTATGAATCGCCACACATTGGCAACCATTGCCTCCCAGCCGACTTCAGATAGGCTGGCCTGAGGGCCGTAAAACGAGGTCACCAGTTGGGGACCAAGAAAATAGACAAGAAGGGGAGCGAAGAGACCCCAAGCGAGCACTCCTCCAGCAAAGTTAAGGGAAGCGAGACGCGGGCCAATTATGTAGCCGACTCCGATATAGGCGGGATAAATTCCAGGCCCAGCCACAGCCACGGTCCCGCCTGTGCCCAAGGCAGGCGAAGTTTTGCTTGTACCTAATCGAACAAAGCTGGCACCAATCGAGCCTACTTTGATGATAAAATCCTTGGAGGCAGCAAAAAGACGGACTACACCCAGGGCATAAATTAACGCGCCAACTCCCATTGCCTGAAACAAAAATTTGGCTCCGGCGCTTCCCTTCTGACCGGCTTTGTGAATTTCGGAGGCGGCAACTGATTCGGGAAAAGGAAGTTCCGGGTCAGTTACCATCACCCGACGAAGAAAAGTAACAAAAAGAATGCCGAGGAGGCCGCCAACGAACATCAAGGCTGAAGATTTAATATAGGCATCAACGGTATTGAAATTAGTCCAGGCACCCACAATAAGAAATGCAGGAATGGTAAAGATAGCCCCAGCAGCCACGGACTCGCCGATGGAGCCCACTGTTCGGGCAAAATTTTCTTCTAAGATAGACCCCTTCAAGAGCTTTAGGACAGCCATCCCGATTACCGCTGCCGGATAAGTAGCTGCGATAGTCATGCCCGCGCGCAGGCCAAGATAGGCATTGGCAGCGCCTAAAACGACTGTCATTAAGAGGCCAAGAATAAGGGCCCTAACCGTAAACTCTCTGAGGTCAGTTTTTTCAGGCACAAAAGGTTCGTGTTTCATAGAACGGCTCCTTTCTTGATTATGCCTTATGTATATTCAAACTGCTGAGCCCAAGTCAAGCTAAAATGGTTACCTCATAAAAGCGGCCATGCCCGCTTTGAGCCCCTTTGGCGGAGAGGATTAGCCAAAAACATATAGGCAGAAATAGCAAATCTATTGGAATTATTTAAAAAAATAGATAGAATATGCTTTCGGAAGAAGACAATGGGTTTAATAAGCTGGATAAAAGAGCGGGTTCTATGTGACCTGGCTGTTGACTTAGGGACAGCCAATACGCTGGTTTATCTTAAGGGTAGGGGCATAGTAGTCAACGAGCCTTCGATTGTGGTCATTAATAAAAATACGGGAAAGGTAGAGGCAGTCGGCGCCAGGGCTAAAGAAATGCTGGGAAAAACGCCGGCCAACGTTGTCGCCATCAAACCCCTGCGGGATGGAGTTATCGCCGATTTTGAAATCGCCGAAAAAATGCTCGATTTTTTTATCCGCAAGGCAACAAATAACCGAGGATTCTTACTTCGGCCAAGGATCGCTATCGGTATTCCCACCGGGATCACTCAGGTCGAAAGGCGAGCTGTAAAGGATGTTGCTTTACGGGCTAAGGCTTCAGAAGTTTATCTTATTGAGCAACCTATGTCGGCGGCAATAGGGGCTGATTTACCGATTTCTGAGCCTACTGGCAACATGGTCGTTGATATTGGCGGGGGGACGACGGACATCGCCGTGATTTCGCTAAACGGGATTGTTTTTAACCATTCGATTCGGGTTGCCGGTAACGAGATGGATGAACAAATTATCCAGTATTTAAAAAAGAAATACAATCTTCTCATCGGGGAAAAAACGGCCGAAACAGTGAAGATGCAGATAGGGTCAGCTTATCCTTTGGATGAACCGTTGACCATGGAAATCAAGGGCCGGGATTTAAGAGAAGGTATTCCGAAGACAATTGTCGTCGACGACCAAGAAATCCGCGAAGCGCTGGAAGATGTAGTGGCGGCGATAGTCAACGCCGTTCGCATTGCCTTGGAGCGAACTCCACCCGAGCTTTCGGCCGATATCATCGACCGGGGAATTGTCCTTACTGGCGGCGGGGCCCTGCTTAAAAATTTGGATAAAAGGTTGAAAGAAGAAACTCAGTTGCCAGTTTTTATAACCGAGGACCCTCTCTCTACGGTGGTCATGGGAGCGGGCAAAATGCTCGATGATATCGAGCTGCTCAAGAAAGTCGCGGTTAATTGAGCTTTACAAATCAGGGAGGTTTATGGCCCTTCCCTTGAAGGAAAGAAAAGCCTTGCGGCTCTTTTCCCTTCTGATTCTTGGCCATCTTGTCCTTATCTCGCTTCAGGTGCCTCGTTCTGAGGACGGGACTTTATTCAAGCAGGCTTTTTTGGCGGTTCTAACGCCCACTCAGGCGGCTATTAGCGGGATGAGCCGAGAAATCAGTCGTTTCTGCAACAACTATTTGCTCTGGCGTGATATTAGAGAACAAAACCAGAAGTTAAGAGATGAAGTTTTTTTCCTTCGTCAGGAAAATATCCTCTTAAAGAATGTGCTTCAGAGGCTGGGGGAGGAGGTGCAGATAAGAGAACGTCTAAAAAATCTTTCTTCGTCGCTCATCGTAGCAGCGGTAGTAGGGAGTGATGCGGCCAACATTTATAAATCCATAGTAATCAATCGGGGGGAAAAACATAAAATTAAAGCCGATATGGTGGTTCTCGACCCTCAGGGGAACCTGGTTGGTCGCGTGATCAATCCTGTGTTAGCCTGGACCAGTCGCGTTCAGTTAATAACTGATGATACCAGCGGCGTCGGCGCGGTTGCGGCCGGCAAGGAAGTTTCTGGGGTACTGCGCGGTGATGGCCATGGACGCTGTTATTTGGATTATGTCCTCGTTTCTTCGCCTGAAATAAATATTGGGGAGGAGGTTGTTACTTCGGGGTTTGACGGGATTTATCCCGCCGGAATCCCTGTTGGTCGAGTTGTGGCCGTTTCTCGGGAGGGGACGCTCTTCAGGAAAATAATAATCGAGCCGTTCTTTAAACTGAATGGATTAGTCCAGGTAGGGGTCCTGGCTTTTGACCTCAAAAATTTTTAACAGGTTTAGATGCGTCATTGGTCAAAGTCGTCGTTAATTATCCTGCTGGCGCTCTTACTCCAGTTCCTCTGGGGGTCAACTCCGCGAGCGATTAATGACCTTTTTAATTTTTTTTCAATCATCGTCGTTTATTTAGCTTTGCGCCACGGAGAAATAGCGGGGACCTTGAGTGGCACTGTCGCCGGCTTGGCCCAAGATGCCTTATCTCTCCATGTTTTTGGACTGGCCGGATTAACTAAAACTGGGCTTGGCTTTGGTGTTGGCCTGGCTTTTCGCAAATTAAATCTTCAACCCTTAGGCCGACAACTCTTGATTTTATTTTTTGCCTGTTGGTTTGAACTGCTGGTTTGGACCGGCCTGGCTTATTTAATCTTTGGCTTGAAGGCTTCGGTCTGGTCCGGGACATTCTGGCTTCAGCCGTTGACTACCGCGCTGGTGGCCGGACTTCTTTTTCGTCTTAATGACCGCTGAACAAAAGAATGATGGCTAAGATAACAAAATATTTATAATTTCGATGGGAAAAGAGAAAATTTATGAAGATTTCACTTTCCTCCACCGTCGGGTGAGAAGCAGTTTTTATCTTTTAGCCATTTCTTTTATTTTTCTGGTCTTTGGGTATTGGAAAGTTCAGATCCTTGACCACCGCCACTATTGGTCCTTAGCTGAAGCCAATCGTTTGCGAGAGGTTACGATTCCTGCCCCACGGGGTTGCTTTTACGACCGGAACGGCCTCGTTCTGGCCGACAATATTGCCTCTTATAAGGCTTGCCTTATTCGGGAAAATAATCTTGACTGGAAAAAATCTCTGGTAAAAATCGCTGAACTTCTTAAGCTCGAGGAGACAGTGCTTCAGAACCGCATTGAAAAGTATGCGAACCAACCCTATTTTTTTCCTATTGTCATCAAGGATAACCTGAGTTTAGAAGAAGTAACCCAAGTAGAGGCGCGGCGGTTAGAGTTTCCTGAACTCTCTATTGAGCGTGAGCCACGAAGATTTTATCCTTTTGGGCCTCTTACTGCCCATATCATAGGCTATTTACAAGAAATTTCTTCCGAAGAGCTCAATTCTGGTCAATTCAAGGGAAAGGTAATGGGAGATTTAATCGGCAAGATTGGCTTGGAAAAAATCTATGAATCCTGGTTAACGGGTGAGGACGGGAAAAAATTGGAGATAGTTGACAGCTTGGGGAGAACCCATGGGGAGTATGACCGAGTGGAACCAAAACCTGGTCGTGACCTTCATTTAGCGCTCGATTTTGACCTACAAGCCAAAGCCCAGAGCCTTCTGGAGGGAAGGGAAGGGGCAATTGTGGCTCTCGAACCGCGTTCGGGAGAAGTGCTGGCTATGGTCAGTTCTCCCACCTTTGACCCCAATAAATTTGTTTCCCGCTTTTCCTCTAAGGAATGGGAGGAGCTTTTTTCCCGTCCTGACCATCCCTTGGAGAACCGGGCCATTCGGGGGCTTTATCCTCCTGGCTCGGTGTTTAAACTTACCGTAGCTCTGGCTGGCTTACAGAAAAGAATTATTTCCCCCGGGACCACTTTTTTCTGTTCCGGAGAAGCTGAATTCTATGGCCGGGTTTTTGCCTGCTGGCAACGAGGCGGTCATGGCTGGGTTAATTTGCCTGAGGCTATCAAAGATTCCTGTAATATCTATTTTTATAATGTTGGTCGGCGCCTGGGTATCGAAGATTTGGCTGATTTTGGTCGCTATTTAGGTTTTGGGGCCAAAACCGGGATTGATTTGCCTGGAGAAAAAGAAGGCCTGGTTCCTGACCCCAAGTGGAAGAAACAGACCCAAGGAACGGAGTGGTTTGCGGGTGAGACTATTTCGGTTTCCATTGGACAGGGGCCGATTCAGGTAACACCGCTTCAGGTAGCGGCTCATACGGCTCTTCTGGCCAATCGAGGCCAAAGAATAAGGCCGCACTTAGTCTTGGATAAAATGGCCAGGGTTAATGGAGAAGCAGAGGAGACAGGTCTGAGCGAACCGAAAATAGAGGCGAATTATTTTGAAAAAGTGATAGAAGGGATGTGGCGTTCGGTCAACGACTCAGGAACAGGCCATTTGGCTCTGGTTGAGGGTTTTGACGTTTGCGGTAAGACAGGGTCCACTCAGGTGATTAGCCGAGAAAAAGCGGCAAAGCTTGGTTTGGTTATTAAACCTCATTCCTGGTTTACCGGGTTTGCTCCCCGAAATAACCCCAGAATTGTGGTGACAGTGGTTATGGAATTCGGAGGATTGGGTGGGGCCTCAGCTGCTCCTTTAGCTCGAGAAATGTTTGCTTTGTATAAAGAAAAATTAGACCATGATTGACCGGCGTCTCTTACGAGAAATTGACGGCTTGACTATCGGACTTATCCTCATTCTGTCGCTTATCGGCGTTCTTTTTATCTACAGCTCTTCTTACTATTTGTCCAGCCAGTACTATGCCAAGCAAATTCTGTTCCTGTTAATAAGCGTGGGGGGCCTAATTTTGGCCCTGGCGATTGACTATCAGCACCTGCTGATTTTTTCCTTACCAATTTATATTGTGACAAACCTAATATTGCTCGTCACCTTGTTTTTGAGTCGCCAGATTGCCGGGATGCGAGGCTGGCTGGTTTTCCCCCTTTTCCGCCTTCAGCCCGCTGAAATAGCTAAGGTTGCTCTTATTTTAATCTTAGCCTCTTTTTTCTCCCAGTATCGACGTGAAAGGCTCACCCTTCAGAGCATTTTGGGCAGTGTTGGTTTGACGGCAGTGCCTTTTTTGTTAGTTCTCTTACAACCCGACTTGGGGACCGCGGCCTGCTACCTTCCGTTGCTTCTTGCCTCTCTCTTTTTAGCCGGCTTAAGTCGACGGGCCATGGCTTTATTGTTTATTTTGGTTTTAATTTTCGGCGCTTTCAGCTGGCATTTTTATCTCAAAGATTATCAAAAAAAAAGATTAATCACAGTCATTGCTCCTTATCAGGACAAGCGGGGCGCCGGCTACCATCTTCTTCAGTCGAAGATTGCCATTGGCTCTGGCGGCTTCTCAGGTAAAGGTTTCAAGAAAGGAACGCAGAGCCAGCTGCGTTTTCTCCCCGCCCGACATACCGACTTCATTTTTTCCGTAATTTCTGAGGAGTTTGGTTTTCTCGGAAGCGTGAGTGTTCTTCTCCTGTTTTTCTGGCTAATATGGCGCCTGCTGCGCGCGGTCGAATTGGCCAGAGATAGAGCCGGCAAGTACATTATTTTTATGGTGGCTTGTCTCATATCCTATGAAACATTGATTAACATCGCCATGGTTATCGGCTTTTTTCCCGTTGTCGGCATCCCCTTACCTTTTTTAAGCTATGGCGGCTCCTCGCTCTTAACTCATTTTTTGGCTGTGGGTCTGGTGCTTAACGTGAGAATGAGGCGGTTGGTTAATGTTTAAAAATTACCCTTGGCAGGAGGAGAGAGCCTTCTTTGAATTGCTTCGTTTAGTCCAAAAACCCGGTAGGTATACGGGCGGAGAATGGAATAGCTGGCGAAAGGACCCACAACAAGTTAAGACCAAGATAGCCCTGGCTTTTCCCGATGCTTACGAGGTTGGAATGTCCTATTTAGGGCAAAAAATTCTTTATGAAATTATCAATTCTCAACCTGACCTTTTAGCCGAAAGAGTTTTTGCCCCTTGGCCGGATATGGAAGCTGAGCTGAGGCGGCGGGGTTGGCCTCTTTTTACTCTTGAAAACCGTCTCCCCCTCCGCTCGTTTGATATAGTTGGTTTTTCGCTCCTTTACGAGCTAAATTACACTAATATTTTAACCATTCTTGACCTCGGCCAGATTCCTTTTCGAACTGAAGCCAGAGATGAAGCCGCGGCCTTAGTCATAGCGGGAGGGCCGGGCGCCTTTAATCCTGAGCCTTTGGCGCCCTTTTTTGACCTTTTTCTGTTGGGTGATGGAGAAGAGGCGATTTTAGAGATCATTCGGACATATCAAGAGCTACGCGCGGCAGGAATGAATCGCCGCTCGCTTCTGAAACATTTAGCCTCGGTGGAAGGAGTTTATGTGCCTTTTTTTTATGAAGCTCGGCGGGGGGCCAATTCTTCTTTGCTGACAGTAAAGCCCAAGGAAGACGTCCCCAAGGTCATTCGCAAAAGAATCTTAAGGCAATTTGACCAGGCGCCCTTTCCCATTTCGATCATTGTTCCCCATATTGAAATTATTCACGACCGGGTGGCAGTTGAAGTAGCGCGGGGTTGCCCGCAAAAATGCCGTTTTTGTCAGGCCACGAGCCTTTATTTTCCCTTCCGTTTTCGCGACCCACAAAGAGTTTTAACGACAACTCTTTCCAGCCTGAAAGCAACAGGCTATGAAGATGCTTCCTTAATGGCTCTTTCTATCGGCGATTATCCTTATTTTGACGAGCTTATCCAGGCTTTGATGGTGGAATTAGAGAAACGTTACATTTCCCTCTCGCTTTCTTCCCTCAGGCCATCTGGGTTGACCGCAGAGGCGGTTAAAAATATTGGCCGCGTCCGGAAAACCGGTTTTACCATTGTGCCTGAAGCCGGCAGCGAGCGTTTACGCCGGGTAATCAACAAAAATTTAAGCGAAGCGGAAGTGCTTCGCGCTGCGGAATTAGCTTTTAGGCATGGCTGGCGAATTTTGAAACTTTATTTCATGTTTGGCCTGCCTACGGAGACTAAGGAGGATTTAGATGGCATCGTCAAGCTGACGGAAGACGTTCTCGGGTTGGGCCGCAAGATTCTGTGCCGTCCGCCCTTAATTAATTTGAGTCTTTCGCCTTTTATCCCCAAACCGCATACTCCTTTTCAATGGTTAGCCATGGCGAGTTGTCAAGAATTAGAAGAAAAGTTGGCTTATCTTAAATCCCAGTTGCGCCGCCTTCCTTCGGTTAAGGTTAAAGACAGGTCAGTCGAAATGGCCCAGTTAGAAGCTATTTTTTCCCGAGGCGACCGTCGCTTGGCCGACGTGTTAGAAAGAGGCTGGAGGAAAGGGGCGCGGTTTGATAGTTGGGGAGACCGTCTTCAATGGCCTTTGTGGGAAGAGTCTTTTAATTTTCTTGGCTTATCAATCCAGGATTATCTCGGTTCTTTTGGCCTGGAAGCGGAATTGCCTTGGGATCACTGTCATCTGGGAATTGAAAAGGAATATCTTAAAGAAGAATTGGCTAAAGCCCAAAGGGGGGAAACAACTCCTTCTTGTCTCGATAACAAGTGCCGGGAATGTCAGGGTTGTTCTGCTCCTGAACTCTTCAAGCCAAAATTGCCTGAAGCTTCGGCTTGGAAAATACCATGGCCAAGCAATAGCATAAAAAGAGCCAAGCCCATTCAGCCGACTTTTCGTTATCTTGTTTTCTATGAGAAAGCTGAAGAAGCCCGCTTCTTAGGGCATCTGGATTTTATGAGAACCATATCCCGGGTTCTGCGCCGGGGCGGCATACCGGTAGCCTTTTCTGAGGGCTTTCATCCCAAGATTAAACTTAGCTTTCCGCCACCTTTGCCTTTAGGCATGGAAGGTTATCGAGAGTGCTTTGAGTTTAAATCCCTTGAACCTTTAGAATCTGGGGCCTTTTTAAACACCACCAACGACCACCTTCCCAAAGGGGTCAGGTTCATTGAATTGCGAGTCATCCCAGGGAAAGCTCCAGCTCTTGCGGAGAGACTGGAGGCGGCGATATATTCCCTGTCTCTGACTTATTTAAGAGCCAATAAAGAATTAAAAGAAAACTCTATCTCCGATGATTCGATTTTTCTCTGGCTTCAGGAAAAGGTCAAAGAAGTCGCTCCTTCCCTTGACCCGAGGATAAAAGTCTGGTTATCAGCTCCTTTGGATAAGCTTTTTCTTCGTTTTCCCGTGCCTGGAGGCGGCCTCAGACCGCAGGATTTTCTCCAACAGCACCTTGGTCTGGAGGGAATGGCGTTCTATTTGGCCCGAGAGGGATTCATTTTTAAAGAAGAAAAAGAAAATTGACATCCTTTGCAAATTAAAATATAAGCGAAAACTATGATTATCTAAGCTTAGACTGGTGAAAGGAGGTTAAAGTGATTGATTTTAGTCTAACAGAAGAACAACAGGCTCTCCAAGCGATGGCCAAAGAATTTGCCCTTAAAGAAATGAGGCCGAACGCCGCCCGTTACGACCGGGGCGATGCCTTTCCTCAGGAGATAATGGAAAAGGCCTTTGCCGCTGGGTTTTTGACTTGTAACATCCCTGAAGAATACGGTGGCGGAGGGTTGGGTGACGTTGACACCGTCGTGGTGAGCGAGGAATTAGCCGCCGGTTGTGCAGGCATGTTTACCACCATCATGGCTAACGCGCTGGCTTTTACGCCCATTATTCTTTTCGGAACAGACGAACAGAAGAAGAAATTTCTCGCGCCCTTTACTAAAGAGATGGGCTTTGCTTCTTTTTGCTTAACAGAAAGGGAGGCTGGTTCAGATGCCGGGTCTTTAAAAACCAAGGCCGAGAAAAAAGGCTCGGAATATATAATTAACGGGTCTAAGTGTTTTATCACCAACGGCGGAATAGCTCGGCTTTATGTCGTTTTTGCTCTCACCGACCCTGAAAAAGGAGCCCGGGGGATAAGTGCCTTTATTGTGCCTCGAGATACGCCGGGAATAGTTATCGGCAAAGAAGAGGATAAGTTGGGCCACAGAGCGTCGAACACAGTTGAGATGTTTTTTGAGGATGTGCGCGTCCCGCAGGAAAATCTTTTAGGCAAAGAAGGCCTCGGTTTTATAGTGGCGATGAGAACTTTGGATAAAACCAGAGTTTCGGTGGGTGCGGCGGGAGTAGGGGTGGCTAAGGCGGCACTCGAATATGCTATCGACTATGCTAAAACCAGAGCTCAATTCGGTAAACCCATAGCTACCTTTCAGCATATTGCCTTCAAGATTGCCCAAATGGCCATGGAGGTCAACGCTGCCCGCCAGCTGGTTTATTATGCCGCCTGGTTAGCTGACCAGGGAAAACCCTGTGGAAAAGAATCCGCGATGGCTAAGTGCTTTGGTTCTGATGTGGCCATGAATACAACGATTGATTGCCTGCAGATTTTTGGCGGCTATGGCTATATGAAAGATTATCCGATGGAAAAGTTAATGCGCGATGCTAAACTTCTCCAGATTTATGAAGGCACTAACGAGATCCAGCGTTTAATTATTTCTCGAGAAGTTATCGGGCCGATTAAATAACCCAAAGATTCGAAATTCAGTATTTATAAGCTGATTTTCAGAATTAAAAATAAGAAGAGGATTAACCGCCAAGTTAATGACTTCTCCCTAAGGAAAGGGGAGCTAATTTGGTCTTTAGTTGGTTGTCTCTTCTGTAAAATACTCAGGAATAAGACCCAGGGTTTCGACGCCCGCCCCTTTAGCAATATCAATTAGCTCCATAATGCGGACAAAGGGGAGTTTAGCATCAGCCCGGATGAAGATCGTCTTGTCTTGTCGCGTCGAATAAATTGTCCTTAGCCTATCCTGGAGCATATTTAAGTCGATCTGCTCCTGGTTAATCATTACCGAGAGGTCCTTTTTCAGCGTCAGAACAATCAGACCAGAGGGAACTCCACCCCCTGTATCCTGGGCAGTTTCGGGCAACTTGACGTCAATTCCTTTTTGGACCATGGGAGTAATAACCATGAAGATGATGAGCAGAACGAGAAGAACATCGCACAGGGGAACGACGTTAGGTTCGGCCTTAGCCATTCTTGCCTCCTTATTTTCGGGCTTGGTCTTTAATTTTAAGCCAAATCACGACGCTTTGTCAACTAATCCGCGGCTCATCCGCTGATAATTGCCTTTTTTTCGCTGACACGTTATAGTGAAAAGATAAATCAGGAGATAAGGAGGAGGGATGAGAGAGCTTAAAGTCGAAGTGGCTGAAATTAAGGAGCGTTGCGGCGCCAAGCATAAAGTTGGGGACCATTTTTATATTCGCGGCGAAGGAACAATCGAGATTCCCAAGGGAAAACGCGTTTGCCTTTTTGCTCTGAATAGCCTTTTTCCCTTCCTGACGGCTAAGCAAAGGGAGGACGAGCTGCCCGATGATGATTGGATTGCGGAGACAGAGTACCTAACTTGTCCTGACCCGAAAGGAGTGGTTTTTAGGGTAACCTGCCTCGGTTGAAGCCGAAATATCTGTCAAAAACTCAACCAGCCAGAGTCAGGCGCTTTATCGTCTCTTCCCAATTTATTTTAGCGGTATAGGCTATAGCTTGCTGACCCATTTTCTCGGCCAAGGAGGCATCGCTCATAATTTTTTCTAAGGAGAGGGCGATGGAATCTGGGTCGGGTGGCACTACTAACCCCGCTCCCGAAGCTGAAACCAGCTCCACTGGGCCGCCGCTATCAGTACAGGTAATAACTGGCTTGCCCGAGGCAAAAGCTTCGATAGTCACCAAGCCATAATCTTCCTGGTAGGGGCCAAAAAAGACTGCTCGGCATTCAGCATAAGCTTGAAGCAAAGAGGCCTCGTCAGCCCAGCCAGAGAAAAAGACTCTTTCTTCCAGGCTCAGCTCCCTAACTAAGCGCTCGAGGGTGGTTCTTTCTGGGCCGTCACCGATAATTTTTAATTGGTACCCCGAAGCGCCGCCTCGGGCCAGAGCGTAGATAAGCTGGTCAAGCCGTTTGAGCTTATCAAGCCGGGAAACGGTTAGGATAAAATCTCCGTATTTTTCAGTTCGGTAAGGCCGCTGGGGGGGCGGTGGATAGAGAACTTCTGAAACGAGTTGACCCCATTTTTGAAGCCTATCTTGGATGGTTCTGGATTGAGCAAATATTTTGGTTACTCGGTGCTTCAGCAGATAATTATCGATACGATGGATGACCCAGCGTTTTATCTTTTCCTTTACTCTCTTTGCAACCGAAAGAGTCGCTGACCAATTAGTCCATAAATCGTAATATTCTCGGAAACGATGATTGAGCCAGTTGATGTGAACAGGATGGTACACAGCATAGCTTGGATAGCGGAAAGAGATAACTTGCTCAATCGGCCGGCCCAAACCATCCTCTCTCAAGTCAGTTAGCCAATTGGCCGCATAAGCCTGGAAAACTCGGCTGAACCGGTTTTGAGGAGTCAAAATTAGCTCTGCCTCGTGACCATATTCGCGGAGAGCCCTGACCGTAGAGCGAGCGATAATTAAATGACCGCCTTCGACAAAAGGAACATGAGAGGTGACAACGGCAATTTTCATGGCGAAAATTAAAGATGGCGAGGGGTAAAAAAGAAAGGGGTTAGAACAAAAACTAATTGAGGCGAGAAGGAGACATAAAGAGCGCCGAATCGTAACTTAACAAAGAACTGAGTAAAAAATGAAAGCCAGACTAACATCTATTGCAGAGTCTGGAGAGCTTTTTTATGGCGGTTAGTTTTAAAAACGAGCAAGGCTTTGCCCAGACCAGCTGAAGTTCCGTAGCAATAATGGATATCAATGGCCGCATTGCCGAGGAGAGCGCCGATTTCGGCCCCGGCTCCTACCCGGTCGCCGATTTCGCAGGTAATAACTTTTTGGAGTCGGACTTTATAGCCCAGAGATTTAAGGCACTTTTGGGCCAGAGGATTGTTGGAGGTGATGAGATGAAAGATGCCCTTGTCTCCGTCCGCATAAGCCCAGAGAGCAATGAGGTTAACTCCGGCGTTGGCAAGTGTGCTTAACACCCGGCCTAAAATACCTGGTTCGTTGGGAGTTATAACATAAAGCTCAGATTCTTCCTTAACCTGATACACCTTCGGGCCTCCTGAAAACTTGCCCCATTATATCAAAAACAACCAATTGAACTCAAAAGATTTTATAGCTATTATAGAAAACCGTACTTACTTCAGGTTAGACAAATAAAATAAAAACTAATATGACCCAAGTCAAGGAGAAAGAGAATGGTAAAGGAGCCTAAGGTAGCCATTATTGACAACTCCCTCTATCCCGACCTCTATAATCCAGTTGACCACTGGAAAAAATTCCTGCCGGTGCCTTTTAAAGCCTTTCGGGCTCCAGAGAGCGAACTCCCTGACCTGGAGGCAGGGTTTACTCATTTCATATTAACTGGTTCAGAGGCCTCGATTGTCGAGAGAGAAAATTGGGTAACCCGAGAGGTGGCCTTCGTCCAGGAAGTTTACAAGCGAAACTTAGCGCTTCTTGGCAGCTGTTATGGACATCAGCTCTTGGCCTTAGCCTTGGGGGGCGAAGAATACGTGCGACGTTGTCCTCATCCTGAGGTAGGCTGGATTAGTATTAAGACCTTAGTTAAACATCCCCTTTTTAACGGGCAGGAAGAGTTTTTTGCCTTTTCCATCCATTTTGATGAGTCGTAAACCTGCGGCCGCCGTTTCGGCCTCTGGCCTCGACTGAAGCTTGCCCAGTTCAGGCTATGGAGGTTGAAGGAAGAAGAGTCTGGGGAATTCAATCCCATCCAGAGATATCTATCCCCGAAGCCCAAGATTTTTTAAAGAAACTCGTCGACCGCGGCTGGCCCCATCGGCACCTTTATGAGCTCGTTTTACAGATGACCCCTCAAGATTCGGGGGTAATTGAAGCGATAATCGCCTTCTTTTTAAGCCATTAAAGGCTATTTAATTTAAAAAATGTGCAGTTTTTCTTGACAAAGGCGGGCGGTTTTATCTAATCTTAGTAATGAAATAGCTCTTTCCTAAAAACAATTTTATGCAAAGCGAGGAGGTGTTTGATGAAAAGAAGATGTTTGGTTTTTGCTGTCATTGTTGCCCTTCTCCTAACCTCGGTCGCCGGATTCGCTCAACCTAAGAAGTTAAAGAGTATTGGCCGTTATACCTTTGTTCGCATAAGAGGCGCTGTGCCCACTCAGGAAGTGATGAAGCGTCTGGTTGACCTCTACGCTGGTGATATCAAGTATGGTTTTGACTTGGCCGGCTATGGCGACCTTTACCTGCCCTTTCTTGAACAGCTTAAAACTTCGACCTTTGAAGAAAAATCTTTGCCCGTAGGCGACAGACTTATGTGGATGCTTTTTCGCTCCCAGGGCAAAGTGAAACTCGTTACCGACGTGGAATGGGCTGGCCAGAAGCCGCTGGATGTTTTTTCCTTCTACGTGGTTAAGGATTGGAAAAAATACGAATTTGTTATGCCCAAGCCTTGCGGCAACATTTCTTTAAGAAAAATTGAGGAAGTTCCTCCACCGGAAGCGGTCTGTAGCCTTGTTGTTTCTCCGGCCAAAATCAATATTAAGGATAAAGTGACTATCGATATGAGTGGGACTCGAAACGCGAAAGCGATGACGGTTGATGTCTTTGGTCCTGATGGGGCTAAAATCGCCACCCACAAATTGACGCCCGAAGCGGCTAAAATTACCCTAACCCTGGATAAGCCTGGCGATTACCGCTTCCAGGGAGGAGCCGTTAATCTAATTGATAAACCGTCCGTTAACCCCTGCGAAGCTAAGGTCCATGTTAATTTCCCGCCCGTTTGTAAACTCACTATCTCCTGCCAGCCTTGCCTTAACTATGTCGGCCGTCCCATTGCTTTTGATGCTTCGGAGTCTTATGACCCGGATGGCGAGGTAGTTCGAGCTAATTTTGAGATTACCGACCAGGCCGGTAACCCGGTCGATAAGTTCAGCGACAGCGATAAACCTTTTACCTGGGAAAAGGTCTTTTTAAAACCCGGAACTTATGCTGTAACTTGCGTAGTTACGGATGATTTCGGCGCTGTTTCTGAGCCTCAAAGGATCGTCTTTGAGGTAACCCAAAAAAGAAGCTTTGTCCTGGTTGACGGCGGGCCGCTTTTTGCGAAGGGAAGCCATGGGCCATACTTTGATGTTCGAGCGGGCTTCTTCTATAAAATTATCCCCGACCGACTGTCGATTCTGTTGAGGGGCGGCGGCGCTCTGGCGCTTAAAGGTGACCCCTGGAAATCTTTTGTTCTGGCTGATGTTCTGCTGAATGTTCACTCTGGTCCTGCCTTCTTTGGGGCCGGTCTTGGTTTCTCCACTAAAGCCAGAGCTGACCAGAAAGGAGCCGCGGAGCTGGTAGGCGAGGTAGGGGCTGATGTCTTTAATCATTTTAATTCCATGGGCTCACTTTTCTTTGAAGCCAGAGGGGCGTTAGGCGAGGGACGTTCCTTCTCCAAGAATCATAAATTCTTGCTTGGTTTTCGCCTTCTCTTTTAAGGGTTAAAGTCAGACCAAAAAAGGCCGGCCCAAAAGCCGGCCTTTTTTTATCTTCCAGGTTGGCTCTTTTGCCAAAAAAAGAAATTGCGCCGTTAAATTATAGTCTTATCCAGCGGGTCAGGCTGGACCAGTAATTTTCTGGTAGCTACTTCTTTTCCGTTAACACTCAGGATAACAAAGTAAGTTCCTGGGGAAACGGTTGACGGCCGACCGCGCCCCATGAAACCAGGTTGGTCACCCTCTTGTTGAGCCGCTCTAAGTGATAAATTCCAGAATATTTTTTGAATTCCCGGGGCAGTGGCCCCGTTAAGTTCTTGGACGATTTGGCCGTCAATATCCTTAATGGTTATGTTTACCTTTTCTGCCTTATTCTTCAGGAAATAATAAATTGTGGCTCCAACTGGTGGATTTTGGGCCCGCGCTGCTTCGCCCATCGTGCTACCGCGGCGGTCAAACAGGTTCCACCTGATTACTTCTTGGGGCTCAAAAAGATAGGCTTCTTGGGAAAAAGTTTCCGATTTGAATTCCTTGAGCGGATAGATGTCAGCGATATAAATGCCGCGGCCGTAGGTGCCGATAGCCAAATCGCGGTCTCGTTTCTGGATTGCCAAGTCCATAATTATGACATCCGGGGCCGTCGATGAGAATTTGACCCAGTTTTTTCCCTGGTCAAAGGTAACAAAAATACTGTAATCGGTGGCCAAGTAAAGGATGTTCGGGTTGGCCGGGTCTTCCTCGATATCGTTAACGGGGTTATTCAGCCCACCACTAATATCTTCGAAAGTCTGCCCTGAGTCCCGGGTAACAAAAAGATAAGTCTTATCTTCGTTGTGGGTACGATAACCTGAATAGGCGACATAGCAAGTATTGCTGTCAAAAGCCGAGGGAAGAACTCTCACTACCCAGCGGTCATAGGGTATCCGAGCGCCCTTTATGTCTTTCTTTGGTTGACCATTTTTATCGTAGAACTTGGCGGTGATGTTAACCCAGGTCACCCCGCCATCAGGACTCATCTGGAGGTTTCCATCATCCGTCCCAGCCCAGAGAACTCCTGGTTTCTTCGGCGATTCAGCGAAAGTATATATCGTGGCGTACTGGAGGTTAGTTTTTTTGGAAAGTTCAATTTTTTCTTTTTCGTTCTTTGTCAGGTCAGGACTAATCGTTTGCCAGGTATCAGGCTCACCTCTGGTTAGGGAACGATGAACATATTGGGAACAGATATAAACAATACCGGGATTATGAGGGGAAAGCACAATGGGCGCATTCCATTGGTATCTTTGAGCCGGAGCCCCCGCGGCTGTTTCCTCCGGTGTATTTCGGCGGGCCAGCCGAATTGTGTCGCCATTTTTTAGGTTCATTCGACTGGAGTTGCCGAATTGGCTTTCGTAATAAATAAATTCGTTATTCCAGTAATCCCGGACAGCATAGAAGCCGTCACCTGTGGGTAAATAAAGCCAATCAGCGGGATAAACGCCGTTGGGGTTGCGATTGCGGGAGGGGCCTATCCAGCAGCCATTATCCTGGGTTCCACCCATAACATTATAGGGAATAGAATTATCCACGGCGATATCATAGAATTGCTGGGCGCTGATAGTTTCCTTTTGGTGCCAATGTTTGCCACCGTCCCAAGTTTCGCTTAATCCACCATCATTAGCGCTTAAGATGTGATTTGGGTTCTGCGGGTCGACCCAGAGAGCGCGATGGTCGACGTGGGTCTTGAAATTACCGTCCCAACCAGAAACCTTGAAAGTCTTGCCTCCATCCTCAGAGATAGTAACATTGGTATCCCCACAGAAGAGGCGGTTCTCATTGGTTTGGTCAACATAAATTCGGCCGTAATAGCCTGCTTCAGTCTGGTTAACCTGGGCGCTCCCGCCGACTATCTTGTACTCTGTCATCCGCCGCCAAGTTTCTCCTTGGTCGTCAGAACGATAAACGACCCCCGACCTTTTGACTGGCTGGAGATTGCGAAAAGCATCGGCATAAAGAATTTCCAGAACGTGGCGGTTAATTATCTGATAGCGGCCCTTGGTATTTTCCGATTCTGGTTCTTTGAGCATCTTCTCGACTTCGGCTATAGCTTCAATTAAATCTTTATTCTTAGCGTGCACTTTCTTGGCCACTTGCTGCAGCTTGGTCAAATCGGCCCCAATTTTGGTCAAAAATTCTTTATCCCTAACCAGGTCGTTGAGCTGACGGACCAGAGTGGCCTCGTCTGGCGCTTGAAGAGGTGTAAACTTAACTAACTTGGCTATCTCAGGGTGGACCTTATAAGTCTTAAGTTTATTGAAATAAAAATCATCACGGAAAAGTTGCCCCTGTCTAAAGTTGGCGCTGTTTTCTCTTTGGTCATAGCCAAGATTCACCTCTTCATCAAGACGAGCATAAACAATATTGGGATTTTTCTCGAAAATTGTCAGACCAGCCCGGCCTAAATCAATATCTAAAGGTAAACCAGCTGTGAGTTTTTTCCAGGTCTGGCCGCCGTCAGTCGTTTTATAAAGATGATTGCCGGGTTGCCGGTCGATATAAGTCCAGGTGCGTCGGTAAGTTTTATAAGCCGCCGCAATTACGATATCAGAATTGCGAGGGTCGATGACAAAATCAGCCACACCTCTATCCTTGACGGGGAAAACATTGGTCCAGGTTTTACCGCCGTCGGTCGTTTTATAGAGGCCTCGCTCGCAATCCATTTCGTTGTCATAGAGCTTTCCTTCACAGGCTACATAGACAATATCAGGGTTTTTAAAGTCTATCTCAATCTTAGGAATGAAATAGCTCTTTTCTAATCCCACATTGGTCCAGGTTTTGCCGCCGTCAGTTGATTTCCAGACACCGTTACCGTGGGCGCTGGAGCGGGCGTGCATCGGTTCTCCTGTACCTAAATAAAGGATATCAGGGTTAGACGGAGCAATGGCTAAATAGCCCATACTCATGTTGCCGTATTTTTCAAAAATAGGTTCAAAATGGATACCTCCGTCGACCGTTTTCCAGAGGCCGCCGCTAGCTGTTAGCACATAATAAATAAGAGTCTGACCACGAGGAACAGCCACATTGGTTATGCGACCTGAAAAGGACCAGGGTCCAATATGCCGCCAGCTAAAATTATCGAGGTCTTTTGTCTCTATCGGCGGTTTCTCTTGGGCAATTAGAAAAGGAAAAGATAATAAAAATAAGAGAGCCCACACCCTAACCTTATGCTTTAAACAAAACATAAGTCCTCCTTTTTTAAAAGAATAAGGAGGTTTTATATCAGAATCAAATAGGAAAAAAAAGAGGTAGGGGTAAGACGGAGATTCAGCTCAGCAAGCGGGATAAAAATTCGTGAGGAAGGGGTGTGACCTCGGCTTGCGAGTTAACCGGTACATGGACTGTGTAGCCCTCGGCGATAATGGTTGAGCGGTCGGAGCTCAGAAGGCGGTAGTCAAAAACAATTTTCTTCGGTTTAGCCTCACGGCAGGCAGTTTGAATGATAAAGCAATCATCGTAGCGGAGGGGTTTGCGGTAACGACAAAAAGCCGCCACCACCACTAAGAAAAAGCCTTTTTTTTCGATTTCTTTATAGGGAATTCCTTTTTGACGGCAAAATTCTGTCCGGCCTATCTCAAACCAGTCAAAATAATGCTTATTATGGGCAACTCCAAATTGGTCAACTTCTGAATACCTGACTCTTTCTTCAATTTCCACCAAAGGTTGTTCTATAACCTCGTCGTGGGCTTCAGTCGACGACCTTGCCGAGTTTGGCCAATTCTTCGTTATAATATTTGCGGTAAAGAATTTCCCACTCACGGCTCCCTTCTTCGATTGGTTTCTTTTGGGTCTGAATCTTCTCAATCGCCTTTTTATCCAGAGATTCATAAAGTTTTAGCTCTTCCTCGATCGAACGGACAATTATCAGGCGGATTTCGTTGGCCTCGTCCAAGAATTCAACTTGGTCGCTACGGTGGAGGTGATTAAGGATTAACCGTGCCAAATGATTGATTTTCTCGCGGGACAAGCGATTGCTCACAGGACAATGTTCCTTTCTTTGGCCAGTTTAGTCTTTATCATCCGGAACATCGTCTGGTATTCGATATTCTCCCGGCGAATCTTCTCCATGTGTTTGCTGAGGATTTCCCTTACTTCTTGGTCCAGCTGGTCCTCTTTGATAAATTCTTCCAAGAGAATATTAACCAGTTCGTCGACCAGCTTGGTTTTATCATCCACCACTATTTTGTTCTCGCGAAGGAGATTCCGGACGATGACCGAAGCCATATGATCAATTTGATTTTTATTTAGCCTCATATCATATTTTAAAATACACTACCCCTCCCCAAAATTCAAGGACTTGAACCCTTAAAAAATTATAATTTAGTCGTTCTTTCTACAAAGAGGACTTTTTGGTTTTAAAACAACCAGGCTATGCTTGAGTTCTTTCCCTTTGCATGGTTTAAGCTCAAAGGAGAAGGAAGGGGACAAGAGAGCCTGGCTCTGTCCCCGGATGGGCCAAACCCAGGAACCGGCCGTCTTGACTAAAAAGGCGAATCATTGATTCTGTTTCTGAAGGCAGTGGGGGAAGGGAAGGGGGAAGAATAGACAGGAAGGCTTCCTTGGGAAGAATTCGGTTTTTGCCTATCTGGCCGGTGGCCAGCTCAAGCAGGATAGCCTTAGGTCGGTCTTCCAGGACTTTTTCCAGGGGAATAAGAAGCTCTACGACTCGTTTTTCCCTGGCTAAGTTTTCTACCTCCTCCAGAGTTCGAGCCTGTTCCAACTGAAAAGGACCAACGGCTAATCTCCTCAGCTCAGCTAAATGGCCGCCACAGCCCAAGATTTGGCCAAGGTCATGAGCTAAGCTCCGAACATAAGTTCCTGAGCTACAATTAAGTTCAAAACTTAAATCAGGAGGGGTGTAGCTTATTAGCCGGAGGCCATAAATAATAACTTTTACCGGCTTCACTGGCGGCAACTGACCCCGCCGGGCTAACCGATAAAAAGGCTGACCCTTATATTTTTTGGCCGAAAATAAGGGTGGCTTTTGGGTAATTTCGCCCTCAAAAGCTTTCAGGCCCCGGACCAATTGCTCTTGAGAGGGGAAATCTGAAGAGGGCGGGGCCAACGGCTGTCCTTCAGCATCGTAGGTATCAGTAGCTACTCCTAACCGGATTGAGCCAACATACGTCTTCGGTAGCCGGGAAAGAACCGGAAAGAGTCGAGTTGCACGTCCGAAACCGATAACCAGCAGCCCGGAAGCGAGAGGGTCAAGAGAACCAAAATGACCAGCTCTTTTCCAGCCCGTCAGGCGGCGCAGGCGGTCTACGGCGTCGTGGGAGGTGTATCCTGGTGGTTTGTCGATAAGAAGAATTCCGTCGGGGTTGACTAAATTCATCCCTGGTTTGATTTTAATAGAAATAGGCTTTTAGGAGCTAACGAAATTATTAATTAATTTCTCGACAGTTCGCGGCACTTCCTGGATTAAGCATTCATACGAGCCATGAACCGTAAAGCCAGCGGCATGAACATGCCCGCCCCCGCCAAAGTATTCGGCGATAGCTGCCGCGTTCACCCCCCCTTTTGACCGAAGGGAGACGCGATAAGTGTTATGGTCGACTTCCTTGAAGAAAAGAACGAGGTCGACACCTCGGATGGAACGTGCCAGGGTGGTAATATCTTCAGTGTCGACTTCGCGCAGACCTAATCTTTCCAGAAAAGAACGAAACATCGTAATTATGGCAATGTTGCCTCGAGGATTCATTTTCAAGGTGGAAAGGACAAGACCTAAGAGTTTGATTTTTTCTGGCAAATAATTGTTAAAAAGAAGTTCAGAAACCCGGGATGGCTCGGCCCCGGCCCTGACCAGATAGTGACAGACCTCGAAGGTCTGAGCGTTGGTGTTAGAAAATTGAAATCCCCCAGTATCAGAGGCAATGGCACAATAAAGGTGATTAGCCATCGCTGGGGTTAACTTTATTTTAAGCTCCCGGGCTAGCCAGAAAGCCATTTCTCCGACCGCCGCTGCCCCTGCCTCTACCCAGTTTATCGGAGCATAATGAAAGTTTGAGTAATGGTGGTCGATGTTGATTAAAAAATAGCCGTCAAGATGTTCCTGACCAGAACGTTCGACGCTGGCACACTCGAGGAGAATAATACAATCACCAGTTTCGGGGTAGATTTGGCCATGACGAATCCTGTCGGCATCCGGAACATGGGAAAAAGGAAAGGGGGTTTGGTCATGATTAATTATCAAAGCTTGCTTGCCCAAGGCTTCGGCCATATGGGCCAGGGCTAAACTCGTACAAATAGAATCACCGTCAGGACGGAGATGAGAAGTGATAATGATTTTTTGGCTGGATAAAAACTTAGCGGCCACCTGTTTGATGGCAGATTCATTCATGCCTTTTGATTTTGTCGAGGAGGGTATCGATTTTTTGCTCATGCTCGGCGACCGGGTCCAGGAAAAAAAATAGCTCTGGATTATACTTCATGTTTATCTTAGAGGCAAGTATTTTCCGAATATGAGCCTTGCGTCTTTCAAAAAAGCCAAGGATATCATGGCCGGTAGCCTCTCCAAAAACCCTGAGATAGACTCTGGCCGTCTTTAAATCACCGCTCATCTCGACGCGACTTACGATTATAAAGGCCCTGTCAACCAGATGCAGGTCTCGCTGGATGATTTCACTTATAGCTGCCTGAAAAAGGCTGGCGACTCGCTCTTGCCGTCTGGTTATAGTCAATTTTTTAGTCCTAAAGGAGCTTTTTCAGAGATGAAGAATCTCGGAACGGATAATTTGACCATCGAGACGACTCTCGGCTTCCCTGATTATCTTTTCTAAGGTTTGGTCGACAATGTTCTGTTCGTTATTAACGGTGATTATCGCCAGAGTGGCCAACTGCCATTTATCATGCTGGGAGACTTCTGCCAGAGAGACGTTGAAAAGTCGCCTAATTCTCTCTTTAAAACCGGTCATGACCGCTCTTTTGTCTTTGAGCGAAGAGGCGTGCGGCAGATGAACCTCCAATAGAAGTAACCCAATAACCATCTCTTCTTATTCCAGTTTCCTTTTTTCTATTTGAAAAGCGTAAATAATATCGCCTTCCCGGAAATCCTGAAATCGGTCCAGACTCAGCCCGCATTCCATATCCTTTTTTACTTCCGAGACGTTATCCTTAAGGTGTTTGAGAGAAGCAATCCGCCCCTGATAAACGACTTCATTCTTGCGCAGAACCCTGGCTTCCGCCTGGCGAGTTATCTTGCCTTCGAGTACATAGCAACCTGCCACCTTGCCCACTCGGGCAATTTCAAAGATTTTTCTCACTTCAGCTCGTCCCAGCGGAATTTCGATGACTTCAGGCTCCAATTTACCGCGAATCGCCTTCTTGAGGTCATCAATGAGCTCATAAATTACCTGGTAGCTCCTGATTTCCACCTTTTCCTTCCGGGCTAATTCCTGGATGGCGGGAGGTAAGCGAAGATTATAGGACAGGATGACAGCTTTAGAGGCTGAGGCCAGCAAAATGTCCGATTCGGTTACCGGGCCAGTGGCTGCATGAATAATCTTAATAGCCACCTGTTCGGTGGCAAAAGTGGGTAAGAGGGAGCGAAGGACATCAACTGATCCCTGAACATCGGCCTTGATAATCAGAGCAAATTCCTTAGCCTCGCCTTTTTCAATCTGCTTAAAGAGTTCATCGAGAGAGAGGACTTGAGGTCGAGTTGGCTCTTCCTTCTTTACCTTCGCCAACCTGCCTGTAACGATTCTTTGAGCCGTTTCCATGTCTGGAACAACCTGAAAATAGTCCCCAGCCTGAGGAACGTCGCTAAAACCCAGAACTTCTACCGGCATCGACGGTTCAACTCGACGAATAGGACGGCCAAGGTCGTCAAAAAGCGCTCTAATTTTGCCGTAAGTCAGCCCAGAAATAAAAGCTTGACCAGCCAAAAGCACGCCATGTTGGAGGATAACCGTGGCGCTGGGCCCTTTTTTGGGGTCGAGCTTAGCCTCAAGGACAATTCCTTGCGCTTCCACCTGCGGGTTAGCCTTGATTTCGATAATATCAGCCAGCAGCAGAATCATCTCCAGCAGTTCGCCGATATTCTTTTTTTCCTTGGCTGAAACCTCAACGCAGATGATTTCTCCACCCCATTGCTCTATTAGTAGTCCTTCTTGGGCTAATTGTTGTTTTACTCTTTCCGGGTTGGCTTCGGGTTTATCAATTTTATTGATGGCGACAATGATGGGCACACCGGCCGCTCGCGCATGACTGATAGCTTCTTTAGTTTGGGGCATAACTCCGTCGTCAGCCGCTACTACTAGAACCACGACATCGGTGATTTGAGCGCCTCGGCGGCGAAGCTGGGTAAAAGCTTCGTGGCCGGGCGTATCGACAAACGTAATCCAGCGATTCTGCCAGGAAACGCGGTAAGCACCAATGTGCTGCGTGATTCCTCCGAATTCTTTATCGACCAACCGGGAATGGCGAATAGCGTCAAGCAAAGTGGTTTTGCCGTGGTCGACATGCCCCATGATGGTAACCACAGGAGGCCGGGTTATGAGCTGGTCCTTTTGGGCCAGAGCCCGGCGCTTGACTTCCTGTTCATACGGAACTAACTCGACCTCACAGTTGAATTCCTGGCCCAGAATAGGGATAAACGACTCATCCACCAAATCGCTCAAATCGGCGATTTTCCCTTGGCTCTCCAGCTTAACTAACAGGTCACGCGTCTTTATGTTCAGCCGTTCGGCGACTTCCTTGAGAGTCATTCCCTCCCGCAAAACGTAGTGCGGTCGGGCGGGCGGCGCTTTAACCGCGGCCGCCTTTGCCTTTTTCTTAGGTTTACTTTTTTCCATGGTTTATGCTTCTTCTTTGATTTCAATCTTCCAGCCAGTCAAGCGGGAGGCCAACCTAACATTGACCCCTTTTTTACCAATAGCCAGGGAGAGCTGGTCCTTAGGAACGAGAGCCCGCATGATTTTTTCCTGGCGGTTGACAATAACTATATTCTCAATCTTTGCCGGACTTAAGGCTGACCGGGCATAGCTAACAGGGTCAGATGACCAGATGATAACATCTATTTTTTCGCCCTGAAGCTCCTTGCTTATGGCCTGAATCCTGTTCCCCTTTACCCCAATGCAAGCGCCGACCGGGTCAACGTCCTCTTCGGAGGCAAAAACGGCCACTTTGGCCCTTTCTCCGGGCTGACGGACAATATCTTTTATTTCGATCAAGCCGTTAGCCACCTCGGGGACTTCGACCTCGAGAAGTTTGGCCAAGAAACGGGGCGAAGTACGGGAAATAAAGACCTGGGAACCCTTGGGACCTCTGATTACCTGAGTGATAATTGCTTTAACCCGGTCACCACGGTTAAACTCCTCGTTTGGCAACTTCTCCCGCAGCGGGAAAATAACTTCAGCGTTATTGACCTCAACAATGAGATTCTGAGCCTCAAGACGCCGGACGAATCCGGTAACTATTTCCCCAACCCGGGGAGCGAATTCATCGTAGATTTTCTCCTGCTCCGCGTCGCGAACTTTTTGAAAAATAACCTGTTTGGCTGCTTGGGCGGATATCCGGCCTAAGGTTTCGGCCGGAAGGTCGAGCTCGAGATAATCGCCGACCTTAGCCTTGCTCCAGACTTGCCGCGCTTCCTCTAAGGAGATCTCGGTTGCTTTGCTGCGTATTTTATCGACAACTTTTTTGACGGTGTAAACGCGAAGCTCGCCCTCTTCGGGGTTAAAATTAACGATGATTTTTTCGCCGTGGGAAAAATATTTGCTTGAAGCAACTCTAAGGGACTCGCTTATGGCGTTGACAATAACCTGGGGGTCGACACCTCTTTCTTGGCTAAGCTGAAGAATAGAAGGCCATACGTCAATTTTCATCGAGACCACAGACCTCGCGGAGGGTCCTTAAGAATTGGCCATTATAATCGAAAGCGAAGATAATAGCAAACCCGGCCTCTTGGGCTAAAAATATTTTGTCTTTAAATTTTTTTTTAGGCCGAAGGGTCAGAAGACGCGTCCGCTTCTTGCGGTTGGTAAGTATCTTCGCCCAGCTCAAGTTCTTTTTGCCCCGGTCTTTTCGAATAGAGAATAGCGGCCACTGTAATAGCGAGGAGAACGGCGGCGACTACGACCAGTCCCGGGGTTAATCTTTTATACTGAATGATTATGGGGGCAGCCAAGACGGAAACTAAGTTGATTACCTTGATCATCGGGTTAAGCGCTGGGCCAGAGGTGTCTTTGAGAGGGTCGCCGACAGTATCGCCGATAATGGCTGCTTTGTGGCAGGCAGAACCCTTTCCTCCATATAGACCGTCCTCGATAGTTTTTTTGGCGTTATCCCAAGCGCCGCCGGTGTTGGCCATGAACACAGCTAACAGCTGGGCTGAAAGAATTGCTCCCGCTAAGAAACCTCCCAGGGCTTCCACTTGGAGAGTTAAACCAACGATAAGTGGCGCCAGGACGGCTAATAGGGCGAGGCCGATTAATTCTTTTTGAGCCGCTAAGGTGCAAATGGAAACAGCCCGGGCATAATCAGGTTTTACTCTGCCTTCCATCAACCCCGGAATCCGGAACTGCCGTCTTACTTCCATGACGATAAGGGAGGCCGCTCGGCTGACAGCGTTAATGGTTAAAGAAGAGAAGAGCCAGGGCACAGACCCGCCAATTAGTAAACCGATAAGAACAATAGGAATATTGATTCTTATTCCCGTATGCAGTAATTGCTGCGCTTCATTTACGCCCAGTTGGGCCTGAACCTTAGTGACATCAGTTAAATAAGAGCCGAAAAGGGCAACGGCGGCGATGACTGCCGAACCAATGGCTATCCCTTTCGTGATTGCTTTCGTCGTGTTGCCCACAGCATCAAGGTCAGCCATTATTTTCCTGGCTTGCTTATCCAGACCGGCCATTTCGCCGATGCCGTTAGCATTGTCCACTATCGGACCGTAGGAATCCATGGCGACATTATTTCCAGTCAGCGTGAGCATGCCGATTCCCGTCATGGCTACTCCATAGAGGACAAAGGCGACGGGTTGACCCCAATAAATAAGTATGGCAGAAAGAATGGTGGCGGCAATAACCAAAATGGCCCAGACGGTTGACTCCATGCCATGGGAGAGGCCAGAAAGGAGCAGGGTAGCGGCGCCAGTACGGGACCGCCGAGCAATTTCTTTGACGGGGGCATAATGGGTGTGGGTGAAGTACTTGGTTAACTCATCAATGGCGATAGCTAAAATGATGCCGACCCCGACCGAAAGGAAAGCCCGCCATTCATGCATGTAGAAATGGGCGAGGAAAGCAAAAAGGACGATACAAAGAACCGCCGAGGTATAGAAACCGCGATTAATCGCGGCCATGGCATTGCCTACCGCCTCACCCTTCTTGCCTTTTACCTGATAAGTCCCAACGATCGAGGAGAAGACACCAATAGCTCGCACTAAGAGCGGGAAGATGATCCACTTGATTTCGCCCGTGATGCCTACTAAAGCTAAACCTAAAATCAAGGCAGAAACGATAGTTACCTCGTAGCTTTCGAAGATATCAGCCGCCATGCCAGCGCAATCTCCCACATTATCGCCCACTAAGTCAGCCACAACAGCCGCATTACGCGGGTCGTCCTCGGGAATGTTTGCCTCAACTTTGCCCACAAGGTCGGCGCCAACGTCAGCGGCTTTGGTGTAGATGCCGCCGCCCACACGCATGAATAGAGCTAAAAGCGTACCGCCGAATCCAAAGCCCAAAAGAGCGTCCGGCGCCGCTTTCTGGAAGAAGATAAAGATTACTGTTCCTCCCAGGAGGCCAAGGCCGTCAGTCAACATGCCAGTAATCGTTCCCGCACGATAAGCAATCCGCAAGGCTTTATCAAAACTGGTTCGGGCGGCCGCAGCCACACGGACATTACCCTGAACAGCCATGCGCATTCCCAGCTGGCCGACGAGGAGCGAAAACATGGCTCCCAGAATGAAGGCGCCGGCCCGGCCCAGGCCCATGATTAACTTAACCCTTTCCGGCGAGAGGTTAGGGAAGCGCTCCAGGGCTTCGGAGGAGGGGGGCACAATATATACGCTAAAGAAAAGGGCAAAGGTAAGAAAAATGATAAGCGGGAGGATAGTCTTGAGCTGCCGAGTGAGATAGGCTTCCGCTCCCTGCCTGATGGCTTCCCAGATTTCGACCATGAGCGGGCTTCCCTTTTCTTCCGTCATAACCTCGCGACGGAGGAAAACCGCATAGCCAAGCCCAAGTAGGGCGATGAAGAGTATTGTCCAGAGAGCTATGGTCTCAAAAGAAGTTGCCGCTAACATCGTCTTCTCCTTAGGAAGAAATAAATCCGCCTTTCGTTAAATAGTTAAAATTGCGCATCAATCCCTGAGGCAAAAATAGTCGCCATTTATAGCACATTATTCCCAAAAATTCAATTTAGCGTACATAAAATGTATAATTTTTTAATGCGAATTAATGATTTCCCCGCGTAGGCTATAAGGACCAAAAGAGGTAATCCTGACTTTCACCATTTTGTTCGTGACTTCCTCGGCTGAAGAGAAGTTCACTACCTGATAAGCTTCGTTACGTCCGGAAAAAAGCTGGGGTGTTTTTGAGCTGCGGCCAAGGCAAAGAACATCCATGACCTGACCGACTAAGCCTGAATTGAGCTCCAGCTGGATTTTTTTCTGGAGATCTTGCACCTCGATTAAACGGCGGCGTTTGACCTCGAAGGGAACATCATCGGGAAGTCGGGAGGCCGCGGTAAAAGGCCGAGGCGAATAACGAAAAGAAAAGATATTAGTAAAACGGACTGCCTCCAAAAGGCTTAGAGTGGCCTCGAAGTCATTTTCTGTCTCCCCGGGAAAGCCGACGATGATGTCGGTGGAAAGGCTAATTCCTGGTACCAACTCTCGGAGTAGAGCGATTTTCTCCAGGTATTCCTCGCGGCTGTATCCCCTTTTCATCCTCTGGAGGATTCGATTTGAGCCTGATTGTACGGGGAGATGAATCTGGCGACAAATATTCTTCTCCTTGGCCATAACGAGACCGACCTCCTTAGTTAGGTCCTTTGGATGGGAGGTGATAAAACGAATCCAACAGATATTTTTAATCAGGGAAATATTTTGGAGCAATTCCGCCAAAGTCCAGCCTGTTTCTTGGTCATAATAGCTTGTTATGCTTTGTCCCAACAATTGAATTTCCAGATAGCCTTTTAGAGCCAGCTCTTCCACCTCTTTGAGGATGGCCCGGGCTGGCCGGTATTTTTCTCGGCCACGGGCGAAGGGCACGATGCAATAGGAACAGAAATTGTTACAACCTTCCATCGCAGGAACATAAGCACTGACTGTACTTTCTCTGAGAATAAGAGGGGAAGGGTGTTCTCGCCATTGACTGGTCCAAGCCGTTAAGCTGGCTCTTTCGTCTCGATTAATAAGCTGAAGCAGCTCGGGATAATTATCGGGGCCAAGAATATAATCAATCACTGGGTGACCCTGAAGGAGCTCTTTAGAGTGAAGCTGGGCGACACAACCGACAACTGCCACCTTGAACGGCCTGTTTTTCTTAGTCTGTTTGAGCCTACCCAAGAGCGAAAAGAATTTTTCCACTGATTTGGCTCGGACGGCGCAGGTGTTGATAATAACCAGGTCGCTTTCTTCAACTGTCGCCACCTTTTGCCATCCTTGGCTCGCTAATAATCCAGCAAGATGTTCAGAGTCGCTTTCGTTCATTTGACAACCGAAGGTATGGACAAAAAAGCGACGGGGAAGAGAAGTGACCATTAGAGAAGCTCTTCTAAAATGTCTATGGAGGAACGAATGAGCTGCGGACAGACGGTCTGAAAAAGCCCTTTAGAATTTGCCAACTCATGTCCGCCCGGGCTTGATAAGTCAATGCCCAGGAGCTGCCAGCAAAGGAGGGAACCGTTTTTGGCTTGAAAAAGAGAAAAAAATTCTCGCGTCAGAGCATAAGTTTTTTCCCTTGCCGCGTCGTCTTCGGGCTTCACTTTGCCGTGTTTAAGACCTAAAACCAGCATAGCTCCCGTTACTGCGCCACAAGTCTGACCTGTCCTGGCCATTCCGCCCCCAAAAGCTTGAGCCAGACGAGAGGCCGATTCTTCGGAAAGGCCCAATTCGCAGGCAAAAGCCAGCAGAACCGATTGAGCGCAATTAAACCCAGTCTGAAAATGTGTCAAAGCTCTTTCCTGTCGTGTCATTTCTTCCTCTGGTTAATGCCTAGTATATTTAATTTTTTTAATGTTCACTTTCTCTTAAATCACTTAAAAACGAGCCCAATAAATAATCAATCGCCAATCAACGAAATAAACAAAGAATCAATCAATCAATCAATCAATCAATCTATCAATCTATCTATCTATCTATCTATCTATCTATCTATCTATCTATCTATCTATCTGTCTGTCTGTCTGTCTGTCTGTCTGTCTGTCTGTCTGTCTGTCTGTGCTTCCCTTGGGGCTCCTTGATTATTATATCAGCATCTCAATTTGATTGCCTACTTATCTATTTGTTTGCTAACTTATTACTTTTCTTACTTGCTTACCTGATTTCTTATTAAAATCCTTAGTAGCTTATCTATTCCCCTTTTTATATTTACGATGATATAGAGCGATCCATTAGCTATTGGCTTCTTCCCCCAAGTTATGGCGAAGCATTTCCCTGGCGTTCTGAAGAGAAGCAGGCGTGATATGACTGCCTGAAAGTAGCCGGGCCATCTCTTTAACCCTTTCTTCAAAAGCAAGTTTCTTGACCGAGGTAAAGGTTCTGGCCCCTTCTACCCGCTTATCAATCCGAAAGTGATGACTGGCAAAAGAAGCTATTTGGGGTAAATGCGTGATGCAAATAACCTGATGCCGACGGGCTAAGGAACGCAATTTTTGGGCAATAAAATCAGCCGTCTTGCCGCCTATTCCAGAATCAATTTCGTCAAAAATTAGGGTTTTCCCGGCGGAGGCCTCTTTGCCGATGGCCTTAAGCGCCAGCATAATTCGCGATAGTTCCCCGCCTGAAGCAATCCTGCGCAGCGGCCTTAATTCTTCTCCTGGGTTAGGACTAATTAAGAACTCAACCTCGTCCCAACCGCTTTCTTTAACTTGGTCGATACCATCTAACGAGCGGGGATGACTTGACACTTTAACCTCAAGGCGAGCCTGTTTCATCCCCAAGAGGGCGATTTCTTTTTCTAAATGACGTTTGAGTTCCTTAGCTCCCTGCTGCCTCCGCTCAGAAAGAATTTGCGCTTTGTGCCGGTATTCTTCAAAAGTAGCCTCAATATCCCGGTTGAGGTCAATTAGTCTCTCTTCTGAACTGAGCAATTCTTCTCTTTCTTTTTCGCATTTTTGGAGATAATCTAAGATGGCTTGTATATCTCCGCCATATTTACGTTTAAGCTTCTCGAGTTGACTCAGCCTCTCTTCTATTTTTTCTAAACGGTCTGGGGCCGTTTCTTGTTGTTCGCGAAAGCGAAGCAGCCCCTCCACTGTTTCCCGGACCAAAATAGTTAAAGGCTCGAGGCTGCGGGCTAATTCTTGAAAATTAGAATCGAACTGACCTAATTCCTCCAGATAAGAGGAAAAACGTTGGAGTGATGAGAGCAGAGAATTGTCTCCATAATAAGCCGTTTCCAAAGCTTTTTCACAAAGCAAGGCGATCTTGGTGGCATTTTTGAGTCGATGCCGCTCATTGAGCAACTCTTCCCACTCTCCAGGCCGCAAGTTAGCTCGCCTAATTTCTTCCACTTGGTAGGCCAAAAAATCAAGCCTTTTTTCTCTTTCTCTTTGCCTCTCTTCGATGGCCAATTTTTCTTCCCGCAGCGTTCTTAACCGGTGGCTAAGAGCAGCGACTTCCTGGCGAAGGGCCCATGCTTCTATGTAGTCATCGAGATAATTTAAATGATTTTCGAGATAAAGAAGAAAGATGTGGTCGTTCTGGCCGTAAATATCCACCAGCTCGTCGGCAATTTCTTTAAGACGGCGGACGGGGACAAGGATCCCGTTGATGTAAGCCCGGCCAGCTCCGTCGGCCGTAATTGACCGCTGAAGAAAGATAGTCCCATCCTCAAGATAGGGCGCAACTGGCGAATCCGGGGAAACATTTTTCGCCTGGAAGACAGCCTCGACGGAAGCTTCTTTTTTCCCTGTCCTGATGACTTCGCTGGAAGCTCGCTCTCCCAGAAGAAGTTTAATTCCGTCAATGATAATCGATTTACCAGCTCCAGTTTCACCGGTAAGAATGGTAAACCCTGGAGATAACGAGAGCTCCAGGTCTTCAATCGTGGCTAAATTGCGGATGCGAAGCGAAACAATCATCCCTTCGCTTTTTTTATCTTGATTGGTACCAGAGCTTTCTCCATATTAACGCGACCGTAGCCAATAAAGTTATCTTTTCCCGGGTTTTGGGTAGCGTTGACATCATCGCAGGAATAACGAATGATGTCCATAATCTCCTTAGCTTTTAGCCAGGGCTTAAGGCTTTTAAGAAGAGCCGCTAAACCCGCCACATGAGGCGCGGCCATGGAGGTTCCAGAGCCATATCCATAAGGGAAAGAATCCGGACCAAAATACCACCGGGGAACTAAGCTGACAATCCTTACTCCCGGGGCGGCAACATCGACTTCAGGGCCATAATTGGACCACTCCGGCCTGGTGTCGTTATAATCAGTGGCGGCCACCGCTAAGCAATAGCCATCATAAGCCGCTGGGTAGAGCACCGGGCCGCTGTCATTGCCGGTGGCGGCCACGACCACAACATTTTTTTCGTAGGCGTAGCGGAGCGCCTCCTTTAAAGTTTCTGAGGGTTCATCTCCGCCGATACTGAGATTAATTACTCCCACCTTGTTATCAGCAGCCCAGACGATGGCCTCGGCCACCCAGCTATAAAGACCTGAGCCTTCTTTATCGATGACTTTGACCGGTATAACTGGGCAGTTCCAGGCGACGCCAGCAATGCCCTCGTTATTATCGGTAGCGGCCGTAGCTATCCCCGCAACATGGGTACCATGGCCGTGGTCATCAGTAGCGTCAAAATCATTATTAACCAGGTCACGGCCGCTGGAGCGTAATTTGTCCTTAATATCAGGATGAAGCAGGTCAATACCGCTATCAACGACGGCGATGACCACATCCTTAGAGCCCTTGGTTTCACTCCAGGCCTCGGGGGCGTGAATATCAGCTCGCTGTTTGCCCCGAGGACTCCCGGGTATGCCTATTTCCTGACCAGAATTATAAAGGGCATATTGGTATTTGAAATAAGTATCATTGGGGGTGACGGTTATTCTAACGTAACCATTTGGTTCCGCGAATTCAACGTCAGGGTTGAGACGGAGCAATTCGACCATTTCTCTGACGCTCAATGAAGCTGGGACCTCAATTTGATTGACGTCGAGACGAGGTATTTTTTTCAAACGTCGCGTCCCATAGAGAGCAATAACGGCGTCGACTCCCGCTTCACTCAAGGTAGGTTTAAACTTGACCAGAACCTCGCCTTCTTTATAGCGTGGGGTAACAGGGTTAAACGGTTTGCCGGAGTTAAGCTCTGGCAAGTTACGGCTGAAAAATTCTCGCGGTGAGTTAAGTTCTGGTCGGCCTCTTTCTTGAGCTGGCTGGGGGGCTATCCCCGTAAGGAAGATTATGCTGATCGTTCCCGCCAAAAATATTGCTATATAACGATGAATCTTCATCATAGCCTCCTTAGAAAGAGAAAATACCTCTGAGGTTTAAACTCCAGTCGCTGCCGCCCTTATGAGGTAAGTAAGCAGCTTGCCCGCGAAAGGAAAGATGCGAGGAAAAGATGAAGGTGGCGCCGGCGGAGAGCGAGAATTTAGCCTTAGCTTTAATTTCCTTAGTTTCTTCTCCCGTCAGATTCTCTATCAATTCTCTTAAAATGAATTTCCCCGAAAGATAATTATATTGGACAGAAAGAAAGGGGATAAAGTTTTCATAACCCAAGTAGGCTAAAACTGGTCCAGCCGAAAGCTCGTGCCAGCTGGGAGTACTTTTGAGCTCGCCCTCAACCGCCAGGTCAGGGATGAGCCATTTTTTTTCGCTTCCACTGTAGCTCAAGAAACGGACTTGCCCGCCAACTCCAAAAGAATCAAAAGGGAAAACCTTGCTCACCTCGGCGCCAAACAATGTGCCTCCTAAGCCGCCTCCCTCGAATTCAATCGAAAACGGCAGCTGTCGGAAGATAAGACTTTTATAATTAGAAGAGGCATAGCCACCGATGAGAGAAAAAACATAACCGTCGGCAACCTCGGCTTCTAAGCGGAGAGCGGTGAAATAAGAATTAAGCGGTGTGACTGATTGGGCCTCATCCCAGGTAATATCGCGCTTGAAAATTTCTGCCTCCACACCCAAGCGAAATTGGAAACGAAACGGTTCGGTTGGTGTCGTCTGCTGGGCGGTAACCAAAGACACCGAACTAAAAAGAAAGAGCCAAAAGAAAAGCACGGTAATAATTTTTTTCATCCTTGCCTCCTCAGGATTTTTTAGTCGGATTGGCCAAGCTGATTTCTCGCAGACGTTCCTGAGCTTTTTTTGCTAAGGGACTCCGGGGATAATCGCTGACTACTTTGGTGAAATAGGGAAGGCTTTCCTCTTTTTTTCCCCATTTGTAATAGGAATCAGCCAGATAAAAATAAACTTTATCTAAGCGAGAGTAATTGGGGAAAGTGGTTAAAATTTCCTGAAAGCGAGTGGTCGAGGCTTTAAAAGCCGAGGTTTTATAATAAAAATAAGCAATGGTGAAATTGTGCTCTGCCAATCTTTCTTCGCATTCTTGAATCCTCTTCTGCGCTTCCTTAGCTTCTTCGCTGGCTGGATAAAGGGCGACTACCTTTTTAAACTCAGCTAAGGCCTGCCAGGTTTTAGTTTGGTCACGGCCTGGTTTGAGGGCTTTAAGAAAATAGGTCATGGCAATTTTGAACTGGGCGTAAGAAGCTGAAGGGCTGTAAGGATAGAGAGAAATGAATTCTCGGTATTCGGCCGCGGCCAGAATCATGCTGCCTTCGTCGCCTTTGGTGAAATAAGAATCAGCAATCGCCAGTTTAGCCCTTTGGGCATAAAAGCTCTTAGGAAAGGAATCAATTACCTGCCGAAAATAAAGCCTGGCTTTCTCCGGGTCCTTTTTTAAATACTGCTGGCCTAATTTAAAAAGAGCTTCGTCGGAGGAGGCGATGTCAGGGGAAATCTCCGTGGTTTTTTTCCCGCAGCTGATGAGGAGTAACAGCAAGCTAAGAGCAAGGCCGAAAACAACCATCAATTTCTCTTTTTTCTGACTGGTATCGACTCTCATAGTTTCACTCTCTAAGGCTTTTCTTCTATTCGTATAGTTTTTTTATCCAGTCCCATTCTTGGCGTAAGCCTTCTTTCAGGTCGGTTTGGGGGTTATAACCCAAAGCCGCGCTCGCTTTGTCGATAGAAGCCAAGGTATGCGGAACATCACCCTTCTGGGGCTCGAACCATTGAAGCCGCGCCTTTTTGCCCGCGATTTCCTCCATTAACAGAATAACTTGGGCCAATTCTTTTTGATGGCCACCACCTATATTATAAGTTTCACCAACCCGGCCTCGTTTCAAAGCCAGGAGATTAGCCTCGACAATATCGGCGATGAAAGTAAAATCGCGGGTTTGATGGCCATCACCATAAATCGTAATAGTTTCGTCTTTCAAGAGAGAGAGAAAAAACTTGTGGAAGGCCATATCTGGCCTTTGGCGGGGCCCATAAACCGTAAAGAAACGGAGGGAAATAGTCGGGAGACCATAGTTTTTAAAATAAAGAAAACAGAGCTGTTCCGAAGCTAATTTGGTTACGCCATAAGGAGAAATGGGAAGAACAGCGCTGGTTTCGAACATCGGGAAAGAAGGACTTATACCATAAACTGAAGAGGAAGAAGCGAAGATAAACCTGGCAAGCGGCTTATTCTTGGTTGCCTCCAGCAGTTTCTGGGTAGCTTGAATATTATTCTTGAGATAATCAGCAAAATTCTTTCCCCAGCTCGTCCTCACTCCCGCCTGGGCCGCTAAATGGAAGATCACTTCGACCCCAGCCAGCAGCGAATCCAAGTCAACTTGGCTCAAATCTGCTTCTCTTAATTGAAAGCGCGGATGGTTAAGAAAGGCTTGAAGATTTCTTTCTTTTATCCAGCGGGGATAAAAATCGGTAAAGCAATCAACGCCGACTACCTCATAACCTTCTTCGAGAAGGCGTTCGGCGAGGTGAGAACCGATGAAACCAGCAACCCCGGTTACCAAACACTTCATTTTGCCTGGCTCCTGCGGGTAATTTCTTTCATTTGGCCGATAACCTGAGCTGGGTTTTCGTGGCTGAAGATAGTGGCTCCGGCCACAAAGATATTAACCCCGTCTTCGATTAAGCCAGCCATATTCTCCAAAGTTACTCCCCCATCCACGGCAATCGGTACGTTCAATTTTTGCCCCTGAACCCAGTTATGAAGCAACCGGATTTTATGGCGGGTAGCCTCAATCAGGGACTGTCCGCCCCAACCAGGGTTAACCGTCATCAACAGGACGAAGTCAAGTTCTTTTAGAATCTCGGTTAAAATATGAATGGGGGTAGCTGGATTTAAAGCCAAGCCAGCCTTTAACCCCAGCTCTTTCGCCCGACATATCTCTCGATGGATATGAGGGCTGGCTTCGACGTGGATGGAGACCCAGTCTGCTCCAGCCTGGTGGAATTGCGGGACAAAATTTTCTGGTTTTTCTACCATTAGATGGACCCAGATTGGCAGGTTGATTATTTTTTTTATTGAGGCTACCAGTTGCGGCCCAAATGTCAGGCTAGGTACAAAATGACCGTCCATTATATCTACGTGAAGAAGGTCGGCCCCAGCTGCGGCAGCGGTCTGAGCGGCTTCGCCTAAGCGAGCAAAATCGGCGGACAGTAGCGAAGGAGCGATAAGAATACTCATTTACTAACCTCCAAGCTGATTAAATTCCTTTTTTGTACTGAATAACCATGAGGGGGCGTTTGTTTGATTATTATTCCTGATTGCAGCCCAGGATAATAGCTGCTGCGGATGTTGGCGACATTGAACCCGAGATTTTTTAGTTGAGGAACCACCAGGGAAGCTTTTCGGCCTATTAGGTCAGGCATAACGTATTTTTCCTCCCGTTCTCCCTGGCTGATCAAGAGATTGACCCGGGTCAATCTTTTGACTTTGCCCTCCCCTGGTTTTGGTTGTTGAGAGATAATTCGTCCTGCCGGGTATTGAGAGGTATGAATCTGGGAGACAAGACCGCGCGTTAGACCGACTGCAGCCAAGATTTGGACGGCATTTTCCAGGCTCTTATTAGTCAAGTCAGGAACGTCCACCAGCTCACTTCCGGCCGAAACCGTGACCTTGACAACGCGGTTAGCCTTTATCTTAGAACCCGCCGAGGGGTCTTGCGAAATAATCCGTCCCTTTTCTATCTCATCGTGAAATTGCACCTCGGCTAAGCTAAAGGATAAAAGCCGCCGATTTAGCTCCATTCTTCCTTCTTCGACTGTCTTTCCCCTAAGGTCAGGAACAGTTACAATTTCGCCCTTGAGAATTAGCCTGGTTGTAAGCAAAGCGCTGCCAAAAAAAAGAATCAAAGCGGTCAAAAATAGCGTCGCCACCGCAAAGTATTTATCCTTTGGCATGAGTAACGCTTTCTTATCAGGCCAGGTTTATCTATACCATATTAACATTCAGGTGTAAATCGACCGCTAAATTGAATATAATTAGAGTCTGATAATAATTTTTGGTCAAGGAGTGGAGAATGGAAGGATGGTCTGATTTTCGTAGCGACACGGTTACGAAGCCAACTGAAGCCATGCGCCGGGCCATGGCTGAGGCGGAAGTGGGAGATGATGTCCTCGGAGATGACCCCACGGTTCAGAAATTAGAAGCTTTAGCCGCCAGCATCATGGGTAAAGAAGCCGCTCTTTATGTTCCATCGGGGACGATGGGTAATGCCATTGCCGTTAAAGTTTGGACTAAAGAGTTAGAGGAAGTGATCCTTGAGGCCCGCTGTCATATTTATAACATGGAATCGACTCATTTGACATTTATTTCTCGGGTCAATCCCAGACCTTTGCCCTCATGGCGAGGGGCTATGGACCCAGAGGAGGTGGCACGCAACATCCGGCAGGCCTCAGTGCATACGCCCCGGACTTCCCTCATCTGCTTAGAAAATACTCATAATAACTGGTCAGGAGCAGTTATTCCCCTGGACAACATGAAGGCGATTAGAGAAGTGGCGGACCGCCATGGAGTTAGAGTACATCTCGACGGTGCGAGGATTTTTAATGCCAGCATCGCTTCAGGTGTTCCAGTCAAAGAATATGCGGGGCTAACTGATTCTATTATGTTTTGTTTATCCAAGGGGCTCTCAGCTCCGGTGGGGTCGATGTTAGCTGGACCAAAGGAGTTTATTGACCAGGCCCGTCGGCTGCGCAAGGCTCTCGGTGGTGGGATGAGGCAGGCCGGTGTTTTGGCCGCCTGTGGTTTAATTGCCTTGACCCAAATGGTTGACCGGTTAAGAGAAGACCACGACCGGGCGAAGCGCCTTGCCCGCTCCCTTTCGGCTTTGCCCGGCGTCAGGTTAAACCCTGAAGAAATAGAGACCAATATTATCATCTTCGGTCTTAATCATCCTCGCTGGACTGTCCCTGCTTTTTTAGCGGAGCTAAAGGCGCGGCGCATTTTGGCTCTTCCTGTTTCCAACGGGATTCGTTTCGTTACGCATAAAGATGTCAATGACGCCGATGTCGACCGAGCTCTAGAAGCTTTTAGCGACCTCCTCAGCCACTAGCTGGCGCCAGTTTTTGTCTGGTTGCCTTAGTAGGCTGTCTCTTAATCCTTCGTCCACTAAAAGCGCGGTCCTGATGCCAAACCAATTTAATTTTAGGTTGTGTCCCAAGACTACGCGATAGCCGCCGACGTTGGGATAAGTTTTGACGTAACGCAAAGATTATTTAATTAAGTTGAGTTTTTTAAAATATTAAACTCCCTTTATAGCCACGCCTCAGGACGTTGGCCTACCGAAATCATAGGGAGCGAGCTCTAATAAAAGCTGAATAAGGAGAATAAAATCGAGACAAAATTATTCGGGTAAAGAAGAAGCTAAGAACTGGGTGAGCTCAAGAGCCGCTAACCCTTCCTTTCCCAGGTCTTTGAGACCATCACGCACCATGGTTAGGCAGAAAGGACAGGTGGTGATTACCGCCTCAGCTTGAGTGGTGGCTATTTCGTCAGCCCGGATACGGTTAATCCGTTGGCCTAATTTTTCTTCAGTCCACATCAAACCGCCGCCCGCGCCGCAGCAGAAGCCGTGCTCTTGTCGCCGCGGCAACTCTTTTAGCTTCACTCCTGGGATAGAGCGAAGTAAGTAACGAGGTTCAGCAATCAAGTGGTGGTGGCGAGCATAATAACAGGAGTCATGTAACGTTATCGGCGTTTCCCTCGTTGTTCCCTTAAAAGAGATTTTGCCTTCGTCGACCAAAAAAGTTAAAAGTTCTAAATGCGAAACTACCTGAATTCGGCTCAGAAATTCTCTATCGCTGGCGGACATATCGGTAAAAATCGAGAGCAGACGAGGGTACTCATATTTGAGCGTGTGGTAGCCATGGGGACAGAAGACGAGAATTTTTTTAACTCGATATTGACTGAAAAGCTCGAGATTCTGACGGGCCAGAGCCTGAAAAAGATATTCGTTGCCTAAGCGACGGGCGGCGTCGCCACAACATTTTTCTTCTTCGCCCAAGATGGCAAAATTCACCCCCGCTTGTCGGAGCAGACGAACCATGGCTCTTGAAATTGCCTGACCCAGTTCATCAAAAGAACCAGCGCAGCCAACAAAAAATAGCCACTCCGCCTCAGGATTTTCAGCCAGGCGAGGGACTTTTTCTTTTTCGGCCCATTCCCCGCGGCGGGAAAAACCAATGCCCCAGGGATTAGCGTTCGTTTCGAGGTGGCGAAAGAAACTGTTGAGTTCAGTCGGGAACCGGCTTTCCATCAGAACCTGAGCCTGTCTTAAACCAAAAATCTTGGTCAAATGTTCAATTTCTACCGGGCAAACATGCATGCAAGCCCCACAAGTTGTGCAGGTCCAAAGCTCGTCGGGCTTTATGACTTCCGGGACTATGGCGGGCAATTTTTCTCGATTTTTCTTATGAATCGGAAAATAAGAGCTGAGCAAATGACGTTCGAGGTTATAAATAATCATTTTGGGCGAGAGAGGCTTGCCAGAGAGGAAAGCAGGACAGACATCCTGACATCGGCCGCATTCGATGCAAGCAAAAGCATCGAGACAATCTTTCCATGTCAAGTCGAGAGCCTTTTCTATCCCATAGACCTCAGTCTTTTCTAAGTTTATAGGTTCTATTTCACCCGGGCTTGTTTCGCGGTGAAAAAGCAAGTTAAAGGGACCAGCAAACATGTGAAAATACTTGGAGTGGGGGACATAGGCGATAAAAGCGTAGACAATGACAAGATGAAGCCACCAGGAAAGATGCAGAAGGGAAGAAGGTTGGTTGGCTGTCGCTCCAGCTCCCAAAAAGAAGCGACTGAGAAAAGGGCCGAGGAAGGAAAAACGAAGTTGTTCAGGCTGGTGGAGATATTTGCAGGCCTCAAAAAAAAGATAGCTCAGGGTTGTGGCCAGAAGAAAAAAATAGATAATGGCCGAGTCCAGAGCAGAAGTCCTCAGGGCCCGAGGTCGAAAAAGAAAGCGGCGAAGAGCTAAATAAATTGCTGCCGTAAGAACCACCAGGGCCATAAAATCGATCAGGCCGGAGACGATATCTTCTGCTAAGCCGTGACCGAAGAGGGAAAAACCGCTGAGAAAACCTTCCAGAGTATGGTTAACCGTCATGGTATCAAAGGTCAGTGCGGCATAAAAGAGGCCGGCGTGAATTATCCCTGTTCCTAAGCGTTCATTTTTCAAAGTACAGCGCTGGAGAAAAACCAGGCTGAGCACGCGCCAAAAACGACGGCCAAGATTATTTGTTCTCTCCACCGTTTTGGCGCTGCGGATAATTTGATAGCGGCGATAAACAGGATGGAAGAAGGCGCCGACGGTGATTATAACTAGGAGAGATAGAATAATTTTTTCGATAATTGAAAGCATCCGCCCTCCTCTCAGAAGGGGACAGCAATTCCCCAGATAATTTTATGGAATGATTGTTGGTTACCGAGCTGACTCATAGCTATGTCTTTCCAGAAACCACCTCCTAAGGAAAGCTCTAACCAGCGAGCCACCTTGAGCCGCAAGATCAAGTCGAGGAGAAGGCTCTGGCCCCGGGCCAAAAGAACAGCGCTCTGGAAAATAGCCTGGAAACTCACGATAGCTTCAGGGGTTAAAGCTACACCCAACCGGGCTCCATACTCTTGTTTGAGCTTTTCTCCCGAAAAGTCGAGATAGGCTCGCTGGTTGGTGTGGTGAAAAAACCAGATAAAGGGCTCAAATAAAATGCGGTCAGAGGAAAAGCTCAAGCCAAACCCAAAGTAGTTGCGGTTTAAATAATAAGGTTTTCCATGCTGATAACTTACATGGTCGGAGTCATGGTTGCTGTCGTGGCCGATGATCAGAAGAAAATTCCGGCCGATAAATTGCCGAAGCGAAAAATGCCAGTCAAACTTAGTGCGATTATGGCCGTCATCATGGGTAATAAGCTGAGCTAAAAGGGAGGTGCTTCTTGTCAAGTCCAGATAATTTTGGAAGCCAAAGTTCCAGCGGTCCTCGGGGCCGCTGAGGTCGTTAAAGCTCGGAAAATTGGCCGGCAAAAGAAGCGAGGCAAAAAATTCGCCTCTGGGGTCAAGCCGGCCGGTTTCAAGTAAGGATATCTTTTCCTGCTGCGGTCGATAAATAAAAATGGGCTGGGCCAGAATATGGGCAGGGATAAAAAATAACATAAGCAATAGCCATGTGAGAGGGATAGTGAAGTTAATTTTGAAATTATTGCAATCTAACCTGGAGCCTATTTTTATCATCTTTTCATTCATTCATTCATTCATTCATTCCACCCACCCACCAACCAACCGTTAATTCATTCAACTATCCATCCACCTACCTACGAACCTAATTAATTTCCCAACTAGCTACTAATTTTTTTCTTTCCTCTCTTAACTTAATGCTATTACTACCACCACTTCTACTTTTGCTAATGCTACCATTACACCCATTAATGCTACCATAACTAATACTTCTTGCTTTTAGTTATTTCATCCCACCTCGCTCATTTAGTTTCGCTTATACTAAAATTCAATCTTTAATCCAAGGCGGAAAACCCGCGGCGACTGGATTTCTGTGGCGAAACGCAAGGGAAATTGCGGCGACGTCCATTCGTTTTCTTCTGTTGCCAAGTGTTGGTTAAAAATATTATATCCTTCGATAAAAAGCGAGCTTCTTGTGCCTAAAAGGGACCAAGTCTTTTCCAGCCGGAAATCAACGGTCAGGTTGAATTCATAGCGGGCAATGCCCCGTGGGAAAGCTTGAATGATCACCGGACCCTGTCTTAGGCCGGTGACAATTATTTTCCGGCTAAAGGGCTGGCCGTCGTAGTATTTGAAAATAAAACCAGCCCTAAAATCGGCTGGAAGAAAAAGGCTAAAACCTAACCGGGCAGTATAGGCTCGGTCAAACCTCAGTCTCCCTCGGGCGTTAACGAGAGAATTGGGGTCATCATAGAGCCAGCCTATTACGGCCTCGTCATTTTCCCATTCGGTGTTACCTGGACTCGTAGTGCCGAAAGCTTCAGTCGCGGTAAAAGAAAAAAAGAAAATGTGCTTGGTGAATCGGCGCAAGACAGTAAGGTCGAGACCACGATAGCGGGAGCTGCGCTCGGTCAAGTTGGGATTGCTCAGCTCAAAAAAATCCCGGCCCAATGCCTGCGGAAGTCGGTTATAAATGATAAAGCTCAGGTCATCGTGAGTTCCCCAGATGCGGTCATCGCCGCTATCATTGAGCGTGAACGTTTCAAAGGCCGATTCCGGCACGCCGATATTTTCCGTTTCCACCAAGTTACGGGTTGTCCGGTGAAAGCCACTTAGCGAAAGATAGAATTCTCGGCTCAGCCTGTAGATAAAACTAACGGCATATTCGGTCATGACCGGACGGCGAAGGTTAGAATCCAGCCGAGAAAAAAAAGGTCCTTCTCGCCTTAGTAAAGGACCGAGTTCTCCTTCGTCAAATTTATAATTTAAATTGCGGTCAAGCCAAGCATAAATCAAGGCTCCTTCGGCTGCGGCGTTTCCCCATCGCAGATAATTAAGAGGAAGACAAAAAGCTGACTGGCCGAAAAAGAACTTCAGCGAGCCCTTTTTCCCGTCGCTGAAGGGAACAGTTAGGCTGGCCCGAGGCAAAAGGCTGAGCCAGTCAAGGCGCGCCGCCGAGGTGCTGGTAAACCCGCCCCAACTCCTCTTTGGAGAAGGCGGTTGACTCCAACCTCGAGTCAGAATCAACTTGGCGCCCATGCCAAGAAGAAAGTGGCGCGAAATTTTCCAACTATCTTCTATATAAAGGCTGATATCAAGGGAGTTGTCTAATTCCCTGGAAACAGGCGCAAAGAACGCTACCAGGGCCGGCTGGCCTTCGAGAAACAGCAGATGGGTTGAGCCTGGAATCTGAAGCTCTGAGGAATAAAAGCGTCGAGAAACTTCAAGCCCGAAGCTGGCCAAATGGATTGAACCTGACGGGAAGTTTATCAGCCAATTACCGTTGACTTGAAAATTCAGATGGCCTTGCGTCTCGTCTCCATATCTTAGCGGCGCTTGCCAGACAACTGGGCGAAAGAGCTCTCGGCAGGGAATTAAAGAAGGACTGACGTAGGGGTCAGATGATATTTTTTGATAGGCTAAACTTAAGCCAGAATGAAAGGAGAGTTGAGCTGAAGGGAGGGATTGCCAGAATAATTGCGCGACATGAAAATTACGTTGGGCTCTGGTTGTGGCTTCTGGGGCCATTTTTCGTCGCGCCCCCGCTTCTGCCTCGCTGGCTTGCTGACCTGTCCAAAAAAAACTCAGCTCCCCCCGGGAAGTAGCTTGGTCAAGCCTGATTAGCCCAGAAAGAAGGCGACTTTGATTATGGCCAATATAATCAGCTATGTGGCGGCTTAAATCCTGAGAAAAAAAACTGAGATAGAAGCGACGATTTTCAGAAGCCAGAGGACCGGAGAGCCAGAGTCTAAGCTTTCGGTCGTGAAGAAAAGTATGGGCATCAGTCAGCCCCTCTTTTTCTAAGGCCGGGGTGATGTTGGAGGTTGTCAACCCTGGTTCAATTAGCGTATAGCTTGTCCCACCCTGAAAGCGGCTGGCACCTCTTTTTGTGGCCATCTCGATCCTTCCTCCAGGGGAAGCGGCTGAAGCCGGATGAAGACTGTTTCGATGACGAATTGCCTCCACCGTCTGGAGGTCCGGAAGAAAAAGAGGCGTTCCGCCAAAATAGGGCTCGGTAACATTAAACCCGTTAAGGCGAAATTCATTCTGCGTCCAGGAGGTGGCGCCACGGGCGCTAAATAATGCTGGAGAATCAGCCCAGAGACCTCCAGAGTCAATGCGGTTAGTGGTAGCCGATAAATCCTGGTTTTCGATTATCGACCAAAGATTATCGGCTGAGGGAAGGAGCGAAAGCTGGAAGCCGTTAACAACGGTTTGGGCCCCAATATCAGCAAAGTCGTATTTTTCCACTAAGGGTGGGCGAGTGGAATCAGAAAATTTGAATTCAAGCTGCAGAAACTGAGCTGGTTCAAGCTTTATTTCCTCTTTCCATTCTCTTTTGTTTGCCAGCTTTAGTGTGAGATTGTAATTCCCTGGGCTTAATCCAAGCCATATTAAATGACCAGCAGAATCAGGACAGCCAACCAACGGCGAGGTCAAGAAAGAAGCTTCGAGCCAGATCGTTACTTCCGAGGAGGGCAAGGTTAAGCCCAAAAATTTAAGGTGAAGTGACGAGTTATTCTGAGCCGCCGCTGAAGAGATTAAGCAGAGAACCGATAAATGGACGCAAAACCACGCTTGACGAAAAGGCTTTTTCGGACGGGAAAGGCGTCCGTTTGAATTTTTCTTCATATTAAGCACACCAAAAGTCGCTCTATTTTTTCTACTTTAAGCCTGTCCTGTCAAGAAAAGGTTTATTGTTTTGGGCTAATTTTTGGCCGCTCTGGATATATTTCTTTATGAGGACCGCCTGGTGATTCTCGATATCAATTTGACTCGCTGGCCGAAATGATAAATTATGATTGCCGTTGATTTAAAACGGAGGCCAGAAAACATGGAGAAGAGAGAAAAAGTTGATATAGTCATAATCGGGGCTGGTCCGGGTGGCTATGTGGCCGCTTTGCGCGGGTCTCAGCTAAAAAAGAAAGTGGCGTTAATAGAAGAGGATAAAGTAGGTGGAACCTGTACCAATTATGGTTGTATTCCCACTAAATTTCTTCTTCACGAGACGCAGGTTTTAACCGAAGCCAGGCGGTCACCAAGAATAAAAGGAAAAGAAGTTCTACAGTTTGACTGGGCCGAAGCCCAGAAAACTCGTCAGAGTGTTATTGACCGGTTAGTCAAAGGAATCGAGTTTCTTCTCGAAAAAAATGGGGTGAAGCTAATTAAAGGTAAAGCCAGGTTTGGGGATAAGCGTCTGATAAGTGTCATTACCCCGGAGGAGGAAATTCTGATTGAGGCCGAAAAAGTTATCCTGGCTACTGGAAGTCGGTCCGCTGACTTAAGCTGTCTCCAAGCCGACGGTCGGAAGATATTGACCAGCCGGGAGGCTTTAGAGTTAAAGGAACCGCCGTCGCGCTTAATCATTATCGGTGCCGGAGCGATAGGCTTAGAAATGGGGTCTATTTTTTCGCGGGTCGGGACAAAGGTTATTATCCTGGAGATTCTACCCAGACTTCTTCCTGGTTCAGACCGGCAGTTGACTGAGAGGTTAGGTCGGTTTTTGAAACGCCAGGGAATTGAAATCCAGACAGAGATGAGGGTTGAAAAGGCAGAAGTCGCATCGGGTGGAGTTAAGTTGAGTGGCACCTGTCTTAAGACTAATTCGCCTTTCAGCCTCGAAGCTGACCTGGTTCTTTTAGCCGCCGGCCGGCGACCAAATTCAGAAATTGTCAGGGATGTCGATTCCCGTCTCTGTGGCCCGGGTGGTTTTGTCCAAGTCAACCAATTTCTTGAGACAGCCTGGAAAGATGTCTATGCGGTTGGCGACCTTATTGGCGGGAAATTATTAGCTCATAAAGCCATGCATGAAGGAATCCTGGCGATGGAAAACGCCTCTGGAGCGCAACAGGTTTTAGAACCCCAGACCATTCCCCTTGCCGTTTTCACTGACCCCGAACTGGCTGCGGTTGGCTGGACGGAAGAAGAAGCCCAAGAGATGGGGCTACGGCCAAGGGTAGGCGTTTTTCCGCTGCAGGCGAGCGGCCGAGCTTTAGCCATGGGAAAAACTGAGGGGCTGGTGAAAGTTGTGGCTGACGAAGCTGGCAAGATAGTTGGTGCCCACATTCTTTCCCCTTCGGCCTCTGAGATGATTGGCGAAATGACCTTGGCGGTACGGTTTGGGCTAAAACTGGAAGATATTGGCCGGACAATTCATGTCCATCCGACTTTGTCCGAAGCCCTTTCAGAAGTTAGCCTGAAGGCAATGAACCACGCCCTGCATTTGCTCAATGAATAAATTAGGAAACTAATATTTCTCTTACCTCTGCTGCGGATAAAGCAAGGACTTGGTCGGGATGGCCTCGCTCCCGTTAAAGTTTTTCGCGGCGCTTCGTTTTTATTAAATTGTGCACACTTTTCTCTCTCATTAGCCTTTGGATATCAGCAATTTCTTTCGGCGCGCGGGCGGACAGAATCTCATTTCCGTTTTCAGTGATTAGAATATCATCTTCTATGCGAACTCCAAAGCCGGCATAGCGAGCATAGACTGGGGCTACTTTTTTCTGGAAAGCCTCAATTTCAGCTTCCGGCACTTTCCCTTTGAGGGATTCAAGATAGGTCTCAACCCTTTTTTCAGGGAAGTAGAGGCCTGGTTCCATAGTCATGACCATGCCCGGCTTCATGACAACTTTATCTAAACGCGGTCCGTGCCAACTCCAGGCATCATGGACATCAAGGCCAATGCCGTGACCAAAGCCGTGTTGAATATAAAGACGTCTCTGCCAGGGACTATTAACATCCGTTACCAGACCCAGCTTTTCCAGGCCAGCCAGCAGAATTTTTTCCACCTCATCCTGGACGGCTTTAAAGGTGACGCCGGCGACAAGGCGGCGGCAACCTTCTTTTTGGGCTTGCAGCACAAGTTCATAAATTTCTCGCTGCTCCTTGGTGAACCGGCCGCTGGCGGGAATGGTGCGGCTGACATCTGACGTGTATCCCCTGATATAAGCCCCAACATCAAAGACAATCATGTCACGGCCCATTAATTCCCGAGAAGTGGCTCCAAAGTGAATGTTGGTTGAATTGGGACCTGAGGCTACTTGAAGGAAGGATTCCTTAGTTTCTTGTCGATTAAAAATATATTTGATGATGGCGGCCAGGTCTATTTCCCGCATTCCAGCTTCAGCCGCTCGGTAGGCCTCGTTAAGAGCTTCGGTCGTTAAATCAACGGCCTTACGCAAAGCTTGAATTTCATCATCGTCCTTGGTCAGACGCATCTCCAGTAAAAGGGGGTCTAAATTAAAAAGGGCTTCGGCTTGGGCCAAAGGTTGGACTAAACCGAAGGTTCTGGAGAGGAAATCTAAATCGGAAAAGGGGAGGAAAAGCCGGCAGGGCTGATTAGCTGAGGACCGCAGAAAGGGTGAGAACTCTTCCATAGGCTTGATTATTATCGGCGGGCCTTCTTTGGTTTGAGTTTGACCGGAGGCTTTTTCAAGTAACCTTGATTCTCTGTCTTCTTCTAAAATTTCTGATGGTCCCGCCAGAGCTGAAGCCGCTCTTGGTCTTGGGGGTTGGGGCCGAAAAAGAATGGCTCTCGGAACTTCTGCTCCTTCTATAACCAGCACCGCTTCGGGTTCGTGTAGTCCTGTAAGGTAAAAGAAGTTGAGGTTTTCCCTTAGACCCTGGCGGCTCATAAACTGCGAGGGAATTATGACCAGGCTATTGGGGTGTCTCTCTATTAGTCTGGCCCGGCGGGAAGCATAAAGAGGTGAATCACCTATTTCCCGCGATGGGGTGAGCTGTTCCAGTTGTCGTTTTTCTCCAAGTTCCTCTGACGATGAAGAGTTTAAAATGCTAAGCGTAAGGATAGAAAATATTATTAATAAAATTGTCTTTTTATATGGAAGCATCTTAACAACCTCCTTTTCCTCTAAATTTATAACCGCGAAGTTTCGATTGACGGAAATATTTTAACTTCATCACTATATTTTTACTTTTCTCCATTATTATCTCAAAAATAATTTTTTTCTATTATTTTTTCCTCTTTTCGGGCCAAGCTGTGGGATAAGCTGGCGGTAGCGGAAGTTATTATTAAAGGTTTCAGCTTTTGGCTTCTCGCATCAGCCTCCGAGCGAACCTTCAAAGGCCGAGGATGTCTCAATAATAGGTGACAATAATAGGTGACAGTTTACATATTTACCTAATTTCATAAAGCGGCGCAATGGAACAATGAAAAAGGCCCAAAAGGAGGTAGACGGCATCAAGATTGCCTCGATGAACAGGGGGCGAGTTTGCCCGGCTCGGCGAAGGGAGAAGACGAAACGGCGTGGAAAGCCTTAGTGGGAGCGAGGCGATGCCGGACGTCTCTGGGCCTAACCCGCGGAACAGGGTAGACAAGCAGTTTCCTTTAATAGCGGGTAAGATAATAGTATGAATAGATTAAGCCGGAAAAAAATCTGGCGTTGACGGAGGGATTGACCAGCCTATACAATGAAAAGCTGATGAAAAAGTTTGAGGTAATCTATGAAGCGGGATGGTATAGCCAAGAGCATGACGGCCTTTATCCTTTTCGCTGGATGAGCCGCGAAGCCAGCCTGCGGATAAGTTTACCCGCTGAACCGGGAAAGAAATTGCTCGTCATCGTCGCCGGCCATTCTTTTGAGGCTGAGGAGCCAGAGCTAAGGGTTTTAATCGCTAATAGAGAAATCGGAAAAAGAAAGATTCGAGCTGCCTTCTCTCCTTATTTTTTTCTCTTAGAAGAACAAGGCGAATTCTCCGTGAAATTTATTCTGGACCGGGTTTTCCTGGCCCCTGATGATAGCCGCCAGCTCGGGGTTATGGTGCGCTCGATTGAGATCATCTGGCTGAGCGAATTGTCAGCGCCATTTTATGCTGAGGGATGGCACGAGTGGGAAAAAGGTGAATTATTTCCCTTTAGATGGATGGGCCAAGAAGCCAAAATTTATTTGCCTCCTTCTTGGAGAGGAGGCTATTTAGTCCTGCCAATTTCCAGTGAGTATTTTAATCAGAAGCAAGTCCTGACGGTTTTTTCAGGAAACAAAGAGTTGGCTAACTGGCCTCTTCTTTATCAGTGGAATACCTATAGTGTGGAGCTTCCTAGTTACGAACCAGAAAATTGGCTCGAAAATTCCGTTAGAGACGGCAAAAAATTAGTTTCTTCCGTGAGAATAAAAGAATCAGGCGTCGACGAGGCGATCGAGCTCACTCTTAAATTGAACCGCCTTTTTCCTGAGAGCTATCATCCTGAAGACCGCCGCGAGCTGGCGATAAGGGTGGGCCCGTTAACTTGGCATCAAGATAAAGAGAGACATCAAGATATTACCTTTTTCCATCAAAATGCCGTCAAGAATTACCAGGAAATGATGGCGGGGGAGACGATTCTCGCCTCCTTTCCTGTCAACCTGGGCATCGACCTTTACGCCCGATGTAATATTTCTCCTCCGTGTGTTTATTGCCTTTATGACCGAATGAAAGACCTCGAAGGCGAAGACAAAGAGATCATCGTTGATGACCGAACCTTGGCCAGCTATGGGCCATTCTTTAAGGCCGCTCGCAGTGTGGTTAATTGTTCCTTTGGTGAACCTTTGCTTCATCCCCGTCTTGAAGAAATTCTGCAGTTTTGTGCTTCGCGCGGGAAAATCGTGGAGCTTTCCACCAACGGTCAGGCTTTTACTCCGCGAACAATTCGGGCTCTCTTGGGAAAACCAATTTATCTGTATGTTTCGCTTGATGCGGCTACAGCCGAGACCTATGCTAAAATTAGAAATGAACGTTTCGACGAAATTGTGGCTAATTTAATCAGGCTGAATGAAGGGCGGAAACAGGCTAGTGGCTTGCCCAAAATATTTTTGGTTTTCATGCCAATGCGGGTCAACCTCCACGAACTCGAGGCTTATTTCGAGCTCGGCCAAAAAATAGAGGCCGACGCTTTGGTTTTGAGGCCCCTCCTTTATTTAGAAAATCCGGGTATCAAGCAAGAACGCGGTGGATATCTGTTTGATTATGAGAAAGAGCTCCTAACGACCGAAGAAATAAGGGCCATCATCAACCAAGCCGAGAAGCTCGCCCGCCATTATAACATTCCTCTGGCTAACCAGTTTGAATTTGGGACCGTACCAGAACCAGGAAAATCTATGGACTTGACCGCAAGCAACAACTCTGAGTCGGGTTAAAAATGCTCCGGAAATATGCTCTGAAATTCTGGGATAAAATAAGGGGAAAAATAGTTGACCTCAAAAAATGAGGGTTATTTTTGTTTTTTTAAGGAGGAACAGGCAATAATTAAAGGAATGGCGGGCAAAAAATTAAGACTTAAGGCAAAACAGGCAGACATAAAGAAAAGGGGAATAAGGCGCCGCATCTGAACAGAAAAGGGGCTAAATTGAGAGAAAGCAGCAGAGAATTTAAGGCTCAAGCCAACCAGGACGAGTTAGGGTTAAGAAATCTGCCGATTTGTCGGGAGCCCTGGGAGAGCTATTATATTTTACGGCGGGGGATTTTGCCCTGTTGCCACGGGGAAAAACCGATTGCTCCGATGGAAGAATGGGCCAACGCCTGGAACGGACCAACGCTTCAAGCAATCCGTCGCTCTCTTTCTCAGGGCAAGCTTAGTGCCTATTGTCTTTCCAGCTTGGGCTGTCCAATTGTCCAGAAATATTTAGAGCGGAAAAAACAGGAAGTCCGCCTGGCTGCTTTTTCACCTCAAACCAGGCCGAGCTGGATGCGGCTTGTTAACCGGATGCTCTTGCGTCTTCCGGCCAAAATTTATCGTTTCTTTCAGAGATAGAGGGAAAAAATTTTAGCGGTAAGAGACTAGGGCGGCTCAGATGCGCTTAGTCACCTTTGTTTTCCCTGGGCGATAAAGGGCGAGAGATTTTTAGAGCTATCGACCACAGCCGAGTAATCTATAAAACATAGCTACTTCCCGGGAAAAAGCCAAAAATAAGTCTAAATGAATCATAAAATCAGAAAATAAAGTATATAAAAAATATAAAACTAATCAGTTTAGTAGGAATAAATTAAGACGAAAAGTTCGGATGAGTCGGCGCCAACCTTAGGGAAAAGAGGAGAAAAGATAAGGGCGTAGAGTCAAAAATAACCAATCTAACAAGGTTGTCATTATTTCAGATATATTCCATGCTCAACGAATATAACCGAGGGAACGAAGCATTTCTTCAGTCTTCTTATCGATGAGAATTGTCTCTTTTTCTTTAAGCACCAGTCGAGCCAAATCTTCCAGTTTCAGTCTCAGGTTTTGAACTTCTGCTAAATTGTCAACCTGGCCGATAAGGTTATTCTTTTCTTCCGGGTCAGTTTGTAAATTGAAGATTTCCAGCCGCTTATCCTCAGGAGTAATAATCAGATGCCAGGGAAACTGAAGGAGGGCGAAGCGGTCGCGCACTGCTTCGGGCCGGTAAGTTTCCATAAAGATTGAGTTGGCCACATTCCTTTTTAATTTCAGAAGATTTCGTCCCTGCTGCTGCGGCAGTCGGCCCCAGCCCATAATGTCGAGAATTGTTGGGGCCACATCGAGTAAGGTAACTGGCGTTTGGCTCCTTTGGCCACCCCTTAGATAACTGGAATAGGAGATGATAAGAGGAATTTTCATGTAGATGTCGTAAAGAAAATGGATGTGGCCAATGTGCGGGTCACCAAAGGCATTCAAATATTCACCCAGGCCTTCGCCATGGTCGCTGGCAATAACGAAGAGAGTCCCGTCATAGAGCTGAAGCGCTTTGAGCCGGCTAATTAACCGGCCAATCTCGCCGTCCATGTATTCGACTTCCCGACGATATTGGTCGCGGATGGCTTCGACCGGTAAAAGGAGTTTGCCGCGGAAAGTGAAAACTACCTCCCGCGGCCGAGGGCCATTCTGAACCTCAATCAAGCTGTTAGATTTAAAGAAAAAAACATTATCTTCGCGGCGAAAATACCAGCCACGGACGAGGTCGGCTCGAATCTCGGTTTGATTTTTAGCATCAAGGATTTTGAGCCAATCCAAACGAGCTAAAAAATGGTCCGGGTTGGAATCGGCAAAATTATCCACTTCGAGGCGGATAAGGTTAGGGCCGGGCTTGAGCTTAAGAGGTAGGGTATGGGTTCGATATTTATTAAGACAGGTCTGAAAAACAAATTCTTCGTTAAAATAAACTTTTAGGTCATCAGGCGAGTCAGGAGGCGCATAGGGGTCATGGGGGTCAGAATAGTGCACCCAGAGGAAAAAGGGATGCCGGCGGTGGGCTTCGAGCCAGGGGAAAACCCTTTCATTGACCTCACCGGCATGCAGATACCAGCGGTCTTCAGGAAACGAGTCTTCGTAAACATCAAAGCCTTCGTTAAGCCCGAAGTGAGAACCCAGAACGCCTAAGGAAACAAAAGCCGCGGTGGTGAAGTTATTTTTTTTAAACAGATTAACGAAAGAAGGGCGGTTCCTTTTGCGCCGAATCTCCTGGCCGTTATTGTAGTTTTTAACCGTATAGGGCGGCTCCGAAAAGAAGATGGAGGCATGAGAGGGAAGAGTGATCGGAATAAGGCTATAGGCGTTATCAAAATAAATGCCTGTCTTGGCCAGTTCATCCAGATTGGGAGTATGAACCCGCGCCGGGTTAACAAAACTGAGATAATCAGCTCTCTGGGTATCCAGGGTGATTAGGATTACTCTGGCTGGCGAAGGCAGTCGCTTACAGTTAGATTGAGATAAAAGGCAAAAAACAGAAGCTATGCCTATCAAAGAGAGAGAAGTTAGTTTTTTTAAAGCAGACATTAACTCCCTTCTTCTCGTGAGCTAAACTGCTGGCTAAACCTCGTTTTTCAATTTAGGGCTTTCTTTTCATTCGTTCGACTAACAAAGAGCTGAATATTATCCTGAAGTTAAGCTGTTTTGGCACCTTTGAATTATATAAAAACCTCTTTCCTGGCGATAGAGGTGGGACTTCTTGCTTTCGCTCCTTTGAACTATAAAGCCACAACAACTTTCCGCCAGAAACATGATAATTATCGGGGAGAAAAAAATTTTTGTCAAAAAAATTAAAAATTATTTGAAAAAATAGTATTGACTTAAGTAAAATTTTTGGCCTAAATAGTTAGGAATGCCGTGATAGAACTAACTTTGGTTTTCATAGTTTTTGGCCTCTTGGGGGTTCTCCTTCTCTTTATGAATCATTTCCTTGGTCCCCGGCGAACCAATCCCACCAAAGAAAAACCCTTTGAATGCGGCAGCCCTTACCTGCAAAAAGATATTAATCCTTTTCCGATAAAATTTTATTTGGTAGCCTTTCTTTTTCTGCTCTTCGACGTGGAAGTAGTCTTTTTCTTTCCCTGGGCTTTGGTCTTTCGAGATTTGGCAGGTCTCGCTCTGCCCATAATGGCTGCTTACCTTGCCGTCTTGGTTCTTGGTTTTATTTATGCTTGGAAAACCGGCGCTTTTGAATGGGATTAAGTCATGGAAGGACGTTTTTTCACCACCGCTCTGAACGAGGTCTTAAGCTGGGGTCGAAAATTTTCTCTTTTCCAGTATCCCTTCGTTACTGCTTGCTGCGGGATGGAATATATGTCAGCTGCCTGTGCTCATTTTGACCTTGACCGCTTCGGCGCTGGCTGGACTCGCTTTTCGCCCCGGCAGGCTGATATGCTTTTGGTTGTCGGCACGGTTACCCAGAAGTTGGCTCCAGTTCTTAAGACTGTTTATGACCAGATGACTGAGCCAAAATGGGTCGTGGCTTTTGGTACCTGCGCCGTAAGCGGCGGTATTTATGATAATTACGCTGTTGTCCAGGGAATCGACCAGATAATTCCTGTGGATATTTATATACCCGGGTGTCCTCCTCGGCCCGAAACAGTCCTGGATGCCCTGGTTAAACTGCAGGAAAAGATTAAAAAACAGGAACAGGAATGGCGATGGAAGAGGCGGAAATCCTGACGCGACTGAAGAACCAATTTCCTCGAGCGGTTCAAGAAACACTGGTTTCCTTAGGAATGGATGTAGCCATCATTAACAAAGAAGCGCTCTTCGAGGTCATGGAATTTCTTAAGGCCAAACCTCAGGATTACGCCATGCTCCTTGACCTCACTTGCGTCGATTACTTGGGTGAAGAACCTCGCTTCGAGATGGTTTATCATCTTTTTTCTCTGAGTTCTAACCGACGCCTAAGAATTAAAGCCCGCTTGGGTGAAAAAGACCTAAAGATCGCCTCGCTTACGCCCCTCTGGAAAAATGCTAATTGGTTAGAACGAGAAGTCTACGACCTTTTTGGGGTTGAATTCATCGGCCATCCCGACCTTCGCCGTATCTTTATGTATGACGGGTTTGAAGGTTATCCCTTGAGGAAGGATTATCCCCTGCGGTGGAGGCAGCCAAGGCTTAAGTTCAGGAAATAAAATGGCGACAAGAATTGAGCGCGAAGCCAGGCCAGAAAGCCTGCTCCTTAACATGGGGCCATCCCATCCAGCGATGCACGGCACCATCCGCATCATGCTCGAGCTCGACGGCGAAAAAATCCTTAATTCCGAGGTGGAAGTAGGCTACCTTCATCGGGGTTTTGAGAAGATATGCGAAAATCGCACCTATTTTAACCTTCTTCCTTATACTGACCGCCTGAACTATGTTTCGCCGTTAATCAACAACCTTAGCTATGTGATGACCCTGGAGAAAATGCTGGGAATCGAGGTGCCACGCCGGGCTCAGCTAATTCGGGTGCTGATGAGCGAACTCTCCCGCATCTCGGACCATCTTACCTGTTTAGCGGCCATGGCCATGGAGTGCGGGGCTTTTACTGTTTTCCTTTATAAAATCAAGGCAAGGGAATTCATTTGGGATGTCATCGAGTGGACAACCGGTGCCCGGATGACAACGTCCTATGTTCGGATAGGCGGCGTGAAAGCGGACCTCCATCCCGATTATAAACCCGCCTTAGAAAAAGCGATTAGCGAAACGCGGGGGGTTTTAAAAGACGTCCACGGTCTTCTGGATAAGAATAAAATTTTCCTGAATCGAACCCGGGACATTGCGGTAATGAAACCTGAAGAAGCGATTAATTTCGGCTGGACTGGTCCCTGCCTCCGTTCTACCGGAGTCTATTACGATGTTCGCAAGGCCCACCCTTATCTTGTTTATGACGAGCTTGATTTTGAAGTTCCCCTCGGCGAAAGAGGAGATAATTTTGACCGTTATTTAGTGCGTATGCGGGAAATGGAGCAGAGTTTGAGGATTATTGAGCAAGTGATGGCCCAACTTCCAGCTTCACCGCCGGAATTAATGGCTGAGGGTCTCGAGCCGGCCCAAGCGATTAAAGAAGCCCGACGCCAAAGACCAGAGAGGCCCATCCGGCTATCGCCTAACCTCGAAGGAGCGGAGAAAAGTCGCTACCCAGAAATTCTTGCATCTGACCCCCGTTATGTGATTCCTCCCAAAGAGGACGTTTATACTTCGATTGAAGGCTTAATTTCGCACTTTAAGTTTTTCATGAAAGGGCATGGGATCCGACCACCGAAGGGTGAAGTTTATTTTGCTGTAGAGGGTGGCAACGGTGAGCTGGGTTTCTACATCGTTTCTGACGGGACAGACAAGCCTTATCGTTTGCATTTGAGAGCCCCTTGTTTCCACATTGTATCGGCTCTGGAATTCTTGATTAAAGGTCATATGGTAGCGGATGTCATCCCTACCTTTGGCTCCATGAACATGATTGGTGGGGAGTTAGACCGGTGAGCCAGCCAGCTCTGGAGTTGATTAAGAAAGAAATCGAGACCATTTTGCCTCGCTACCCCAAAAAAGATGCGGCGATTCTTCCCGCCCTGCATCTCGTCCAGAGGAGATTAGGCTACATTACCGCCGAGAGCGAAAAGTTGGTGGCGCAAGTTTTGGGCGTAAGGCCGGTTCGGGTGAGGGAAGTTGTTACCTTTTACACCATGTTCAGCCAGAAACCCCTTGGCAAGTATCATCTTCAAGTCTGTTCCAACCTGAGCTGCACCCTGGCAGGAGGCGAAACTGTTCTCGATTATCTACGGGAGAAACTCAGAATAAAGGTCGGTGAAACAACCGCTGATGGTCGGTTCACCTTAACGACTGTCGAGTGTCTGGGTGCCTGCGACCAGGCGCCTTGTTTAATGGTTAATGATGACCTTTATGGTCGGTTAGATAAAGCTAAAATTGACGAGCTTTTAGCCAAGCTGGAATAAAACCGTGAGCGAGAAAGTCTTAAGCCGCGATTTCGGAATGGCCCATCTTTTTGAACTCGGCGTTTATCTTCAGCGAGGAGGTTATGAGGCCGCGCGGCAAGCCCTGCAGCTGAGACCTGAGGAAATTGTCGAGGAAGTCAAAAAGGCCAGCCTTCGGGGCCGGGGGGGAGCTGGGTTCCCGGCGGGGTTGAAGTGGAGTTTTGTCCCTAAGGTAGATAAGCCTAAATATCTTTGCGTCAACGCCGACGAAGGCGAGCCAGGCACGTTTAAAGACCGCTTTATTATGAGCCATAACCCCCACCTCCTGATTGAAGGAATTATTATCACCTCCTATGCAGTGGGCATCAACTTGGCTTTCATTTATATCCGGGGTGAATATGAGCTAATTGCCCAGCGCTTAGAAAGAGCGATTGCCGAAGCTAAAGAAAAAGGCTTTTTGGGAAAGAATATTTTTAACAGCGGGTTTGATTTGGAGGTGGTGGTTCATCGCGGTGCTGGAGCCTATATCTGCGGAGAAGAAACCGCCTTGCTCGAAAGCCTTGAAGGAAAAAGAGGACATCCGCGGTTAAAACCACCTTTTCCGGCATCTATCGGTCTTTTCCAGATGCCGACAGTAATCAACAATGTTGAAACCATCGCTAACGTTCCTTATATCATTCAAAAAGGTGCGGCCTGGTTTACGGGCCTTGGTTTACCCAAGGACGGAGGAACGAGGCTTTTTGGCGTCTCCGGAATGGTGGAGAAGCCAGGTGTTTATGAGCTACCCGTTGGCACGCCTTTACGCCGGATTATTTTTGACTACGCTGGTGGAGTGAAGAATGGCCGGAAGTTAAAGGGGGTTATTCCAGGCGGCATGTCGGCTCCCATTTTGCTTCCAGAAGAAATCGATGTGCCGATGGATTGCGAATCAGTAGCCAAAATTGACTCGATGCTTGGTTCAGGGGCGATTATTGTTATTGATGACCAAACTCCTATTCTGAAAGTGCTGCGGTTGGTAACGAAGTTTTATTCCCACGAATCCTGCGGCCAATGTACTCCCTGCCGCATTGGCACTTCCTGGATTAATAAGATTGTTAAGAGGATCGCCGCGGGGCAGGGGAGGAAGGGAGATATCGAGGAAATTGAACGCCTGGCCTCGCAAATCAAAGGTCGGACACTTTGTCCGCTGGGCGATGCGGCTGCGATGCCTATCCTGGCCTTAGTTAAGAAATTCCGGCAGGAGCTGGAAGCTCAGCTGACCCATTAAGATAGACAGGAGAGGGAATGCCAAAGATAACCATTGATGGCCAAACGCTTGAGGTAGCGGAAGGGACGACTATTTTTAAAGCGGCTGGTCAAGCTGGGATTCACATCCCTCATCTCTGCTATCATCCTGCTTTCGCGCCTGAAGGAAGCTGCCGCTTGTGCCTCGTTGAAATCGAAGGGGCGGCGAAGCTTGAACTTTCTTGCTCCACGGTTGTCCGTGACGGAATGATAGTTAGAACCCAAAGCGAGAAAGTCAAGGAAGCTCGTCGCTCTGTGCTCGAGTTTCTCTTAGCTGAACACCCGCTGGATTGTCCGATTTGTGATAAAGCTGGCGAGTGCAAACTCCAAGACTATTATGAGGCTTATGGCTTATTCCCCAGTCAATTTAGGGAAGTTAAGGAGAAGCGGGCGAAGCTGGTTCGTATTGGTCGCAACCTGACCCTGGACCGTGAAAGATGCATCCATTGTACCCGTTGTGTGCGCTTCTTGTTGGAGGTAACTAAGACCGGAGAGCTGGGTGTTTTCCAAAGGGGTATTCATTCTGAAATCGGTATCTACGAAGGCGAGCCGGTGGACAATAATTATTCAGGCAATCTGGCCGAGCTCTGTCCGGTTGGGGCGATTACCGACCTTGATTTTCGGTTTAAAACCCGTTCCTGGTTCCTGAATAGCCAACCTTCTATTTGTCCCCTCTGTAGCCGAGGTTGCGCCATCACCATTGAATCTCATAAGGGCTTACCCCGGGTCGAATTGGGTCAGCGCGTTTATCGGGTAAAAAGCCGGGAGAACCCTGCTGTAAACCGCTACTGGATTTGTGACTTTGGTCGCTACTCCTATAAATACCTGGACGAGGCAAGAATTGAGCATCCGACTCAGGTGGTTAACGGCCGGAAAATCGGTCTGAGCTGGGATAAAATTTTTATCATCCTCAGCGAGAAGATTCGCGGCCTTCTTATCAGGAAAAAAACTTCCCGGTTAGCCATAGTTTTAAATTCAGCCCTGACGAACGAAGAGCTGTTTTTGGTCAGACGCCTTTTCCAACAAGAATTGAATGTCTCGCGGATTATTTTTAGCGACCCGCCCGATGATAAGAGCGATGGATTATTGCTGACTGCGGAGCGAACACCCAACCGGCGAGGGGCTCGGGCAATTGGTTTTGACCTTAAAGACAATTGGGAGGAACTGAAAAAGGATAAGATTGATTTGCTTTTAATCTTTGCTTCCCACCTTCCCGAAGCCATTTCCTTGTCCTGGCTTCAGGCAGAAGCGGCCAATATCGAAACTAAGGTGCTTTTTACCTGCCGGGAGTCTAAACTGGACTCGTTGGTTGATTTTGTTTTGCCTACCGCTCCCATAGCGGAAAAACAAGGTTCATTGACCAATATTGATGGCCGGGTGCAAAATTTTAGGCCCGCTTTAGAGCCCTGGGGTGAGAGCTGGCCGGAATGGCGGATTCTGGTTAGGTTAGCGCGGGAGGTCCCAGTCGATTTCCGCTTTTTTGGCGGTCTAAATTCGATTGAGGTCATCCAGCAGTCGATGGCTGGAGAAATTCCTATTTTAATCTCAAACCCATGATTGAAGTATTGATAATTTTAATTAAGATCATCTTAGCGTTGGTGTGGTTTTTAACCCTCACTCTTTATCTCACCTGGGTTGAACGAAAGGAAAGCGCGGTTATTCAGGACCGGATTGGAGCCAATCGAGCCTCGATCCTTGGCTTGAGGGTGTTGGGACTATTTCAGCCGTTTGCTGATGCGATTAAAATGATTTTTAAGGAAGATTTTGTGCCTGCTTTTGCCAATAAATTCCTGCATACTTTAGCTCCATTCCTCAGCTTTTTCTTCGTGGCCATCACTATATCGGCTATGCCGTTTGGCGATACCGTGCGTCTCGCTGGCCGCGACATCAGCCTGCAGATTTTTGACGCTAATGTCGCTTTGCTTTTTGTTCTGGCCATGCTTTCCTTAGCCATTTACGGTATTGTGCTCAGCGGCTGGTCGTCGCGCAACCGGTATACGCTTTTAGGAGGAATGAGAGGCGCGGCTCAGCTCATTTCCTACGAAGTGGCGCTGGGCCTTTCTTTAGTCGGGGTTATCCTGGTTTTTCCCTCTCTTAGTCTTCAGGATATCGTTTATGAACAGGGTAAATTGCTCTTTGGCTGGCTTCCTAAATGGGGTATTTTCCTGCAGCCGCTGGCCTTCCTCATCTTCCTGTTCGCCGCTCTCGCGGAAACCAAGCGCGTTCCCTTTGATTTACCTGAGGGAGAATCAGAGATCATCGGCTTTTTCACCGAGTATGGCGGGCTCAAATGGGGCATGTTTATGATGACTGATTTTATGGAGATAATCATTATTTCTTGCTTGCTTACGACCCTCTTTTTTGGCGGTTGGCAAGTCCCTTGGTTGGGAGCCGATGGTTTTCATTTTCCCTGGGGTTGGGATTGGCTGCTGCCGCGGTGGTTAGTAGTAATTTTCCAGGTGGCTGCTTTTAACCTCAAAGTCTTTTTCTTTTGTTGGTTCCAGGTTCTGGTTCGCTGGACCTATCCTCGTTTTCGTTATGACCAAGTCATGGATTTTGGTTGGAAGCTTTTAATTCCATTAAGTTTATTTAACATTATGGCCACTGGGTTGGTGATGAGTGTGATCCGATGATTAAATTGTTTGGTTATTTCTTAGAGATAATTCGTGGCTCCTGGATTACCTGCCGCCATTTTGTCGTCAATATGTGGTTGCACACGCTTAAAGTCCTGGGGATAAAAACCAAGCGCAAAGGCGCGGTAACCATTCAGTATCCGGAGGAAAGAAAAGAGATTGCCCCGCGCCACCGGAGTTTGCACCGGATGATGACCCGAGAAGACGGTCGGCCACGCTGTGTTGCTTGTCTGCTTTGTATGACCGTTTGTCCTTCGGAATGCATTTATATTGAGGCGGCTGAAGACCTTGACCCGGAGGTCCAGAAATATCCCCAAAAATTCATTATTGATTTAAGTCGCTGTTGTTTCTGCGGTTTTTGTGTTGAAGCCTGTCCTGAAGATGCCATTCGTATGGATACCGGCAAGATTGAAGTGGCCGCCTATTCCCGCGAAGACCTCATCTATGACCTTGACCGATTGCGCGGGTAATGGTTGAACACCTTTCCGTCGGTGAGTTTGAAATCTGGGCTCTGCGAGAGGGTCATTTCTATCTTGACGGCGGGGCCATGTTTGGGGTCGTCCCCAAGGTCCTCTGGGAAAAGAAGACGCCGGCCGATAGTTTAAATCGAATTTGTTTAGCGACTAATTCTTTATTGATTCGCAGCTCTCAGGCCAATATTCTCGTGGAAACTGGCTTGGGCGAAAAGCTGCCCGCCAAATTTAAAGAGGTCTATGCCGTTGAGCTTAGACCGGGTTTGAAGGCGGCCTTGGCAGAAATTGGCTGCGGGCCTGAAGAGATTGATTTTGTCATCAATACCCATCTTCATTTTGACCATTGCGGGAATAATACAGAGTTAGCCGGGGAAGACCTTGTTCCTGCTTTTCCTCGAGCTGTATATCTTATTCAAAGGGGAGAGTGGGAGGCAGCCCTTAATCCAAACGAAAGAGACAAGGCCAGTTATCTGCCGGAAAACTTTTGGCCGCTCCAAGAAAAAGGCAGAGTTGAGCTAATAAACGGAAATAGGGAAGTCCTTCCCGGAGTAAAAATTATTTTAACGCCGGGGCATACGGCCCATCACCAAAGTGTCCTGATAACTTCTGGGTCAGCTAATGTTTTCTATGCAGGCGACTTGATTCCAACCTCAGCCCATGTCGGCCTTCCCTATATCATGAGTTACGACCTTTTTCCCGTGGAGACCTTAAAAACCAAGAAAGAAATCCTGGCTAAAGCCGTGGCTGAGAACTGGGTTTTAGCCTATGTCCATGACCCCAAGTCTTTCTTTAGCCGTGTCAAAAAGGAAAAAGATAAATTTATCTCAAAGCCGCTGGAGAATAATTTTATTTTTTAAAATATCAAGATTTTTAAATAATAAATTTTTATTAACCCCCTATTCACCTTAATTCTCCTTTTAACTTCCGACAACTCGTTTAAGAATCTAACCGCAAAGAATATCATCTTGTCATCTGAAATATAACTATGACTGACCCTCAAAAGGCAAAATAAATGACAGCTTATATATTTACCTATTTTGTATCTTAATTTTTTTCTTCTGCCTTTTTTAGTTTGGCTCGAAGGAGAAGCCTCGGATGGCGGAAGCGAGCTTTGAAGGTTTAACCTTTGGGAATCGCTTTTAGCGGGAACCTCTGAGCGCCGGAGATGTCCAAGGCTAAAGTGGGCAAGGGGAGGGCCAAGGCGAGCTTTCTTTTTTTGAACAAAAATGCTATCCTAAATCATCTAATATTTAATGGCTCTAATCAGGAGGTTATAAAATGAAACCCAAAGCGACGGTGGAGGAGCTGCTGGCTAAGGCTGAGCAACCCTCCAAGGATGCCCTGCGTTTGCATCCCTTTTATCGAGGCAAAGTTCAGGTTACTCTAAAGTGTCGAATAAAGAGTTTTGACGACTTTGCCATCTGGTATACTCCCGGCGTGGCGGCTCCGTGCAAGGAAATTGCCCGCGACCGAGAGAAAGTTTTTGAGTACACAAATAAGGGGAACTTGGTAGCTGTAGTCAGCGATGGCTCCCGCGTTCTCGGCTTAGGTGACATCGGACCGGAAGCTGGGCTGCCAGTAATGGAAGGCAAGGCGCTGCTCTACAAATATCTGGGCGGCGTTGATGCTTTTCCGGTTTGTTTGGGGACGAAGGATGAAGACCAGATAATCCAGGTTGTCAAATGGCTTCAGCCCAGTTTTGGTGGGATAAACTTAGAGGACATTTCTCATCCCAAATGTTTTTACATCCTGGATACGTTGCGCCGTGAATGTGAAATACCGGTCTGGCATGACGACCAACAGGGAACAGCTTGTGTCACCTTGGCTGGACTAATCAACGCGGTGAAAATTGTGGGCAAAAAGATGCAGGATATAAAAGTAGCCTTGGTTGGGGCTGGCGCAGCTAATATCGCTATAGCTCGGCTTATAATTGCCGCTGGCGTAACCCCGGGGAACATCGTGGTTGTCGACTCGCGGGGAATTCTTCACAAGGACCGAGGCGACAGAGAAACGTTGCAAACCAAATACAAAGAAAAATGGGACCTTTGCCTTAAGACTAACGCCGAAGGAGTCAAAGGCGATGTGCCCGAAGCCATGCGCGGGGCTGACGTTTTAATCGCCGCTTCCAAACCAGGACCAGGGACGATTAAAAAGGAATGGGTGGCTTCTATGGCTAAGGATGCCATAGTTTTTGCTGAAGCTAACCCGGTTCCTGAAATCTGGCCATGGGAAGCAAAAGAAGCCGGAGCCAAGATTGTGGCCACAGGCCGTTCGGATTTTCCCAACCAGATAAATAACTCTCTCGGCTTTCCTGGTATCTTCCGGGGCGCTCTGGATATTAGGGCCACGACCATCACCGATGAGATGTGCATCGCCGCCGCCCAGGAACTGGCCAAAGTGGCTGAAGATAAAGGAATCCATGAGGAATACATCATCCCGACAATGGAAGAGTGGGAAGTTTTCCCCCGAGAGGCGGTAGCGGTGGGTTCCAAGGGCATAGAGCAAGGTGTCGCGCGAATTAAACTCCCGGCTGACGTGCGCTATAAGATGGCAGAAACAACGATTCGTCAGGCTCGGGAGCAAGTTCAGTTCATGATGCGAGAAAAATTCATCGTTGACCCTGACGCAAAATAAATAAATTATTAGCTAAGTTTAACAAATTAAATTTCTAAATTAAAAAGA
>Ga0136652_1000026_pt1 | contig 83096 bp, 74 predicted proteins | sample ConPoolayeEmetaG_FD_94864 | JGI IMG/M metagenome (GOLD analysis project Ga0136652, IMG submission 94864) | Hot spring microbial mat communities from California, USA to study Microbial Dark Matter (Phase II) - Cone Pool mat layer E metaG... ...
CTTATTTAGTTAAATGTTTAAAATCAATTATTAAATGGTGGCCCAGATATCCCATAGAAATAGTATTAGTAGATAATAATTCAAATGATGATAGTATAGAAACTGTTGAAAAACTAAAAATTAATGACTTAAAAATTATTAAAAATAAAAGAAATTTAGGATTTTCAAAGGGTGTAAATATTGGACTTAAAAAAGCCTGTGGGGACATTTTTTTATTATTAAATCCAGACACAATTATTATAAAAGATGCAATCAATAAAATTGTTAATTTTGCTTTAAAAAATAATGAAGTTGGGATAGTTGGAGGGAAAACATTAATGGTAAATAAAAATGAAATCCATAGAACCTTTTTTAACAAGATTAATTTTTTCACGGCATTATTTGAATTTACAAACTTAAAAAAGCTTTGGCCAAACAATATTTTTTATAAAAAGTTTTATTATATTGAAGAGGATGAGAATCGTATCAAAGATGTTTATGGCGTCAGTGGAGGCTTTATGCTTATTAAAAAAAAAGTTTTTGATCAGATTGGATACTTAGATGAAAAATTTTTTCTTTATTTAGAAGATATAGATTTTTGTTTCAGAGCTAAAAAAAGAGGAATAAAAATTGTTTATTATCCGAAGGCTGTAATAAAACATGAATTTGGAGCTAGTTATAAAGGAACTAAATATAGAATTAATATTCAAGCGTGGAACAAATCAAAGAAGATATTCTTTAGAAAGTATTTCGGTTTTATTTTAGGAAATTTTTTAATATTAATTTTTATAATAGATGATTTTTTTAATACTTTAAAACACTTTATATTTCATGAAAAAACCTAAAGTGGCTTTTATTCGGGGAGCATTTTTGAATTCTTGGGAGCTGCAAAATTATGAACCTTTAAGAAATCAATTTAATTTGGTTATTTTTTCTTCTTTAAAATCATTTTTAAGTAAAGAAAGCTCATTTTTACCGGAGCGTCAAGATCATGCCGCTCCCGGAGCGGAAATAAAAAAATTGGTTTCGCCGATGGATTTGCCCAATTTTCCTTATAAGATGGCGATTTTAAATAGGTTACTGATTGATGCTCATTGGCTATTTGGCTTGGAAGAGAAATTAAAAGGGTTTGAGATTGCGCATGTGGCGGAGACTTATTATGCTTACACCCATCAAGCTTTAAAGGCTAAAAGAAAAGGCATGGTGAAAAAAATTATTTCTACTTGTTGGGAGATTATACCTCACAATAATGAAAGCATTTGGGGAAGAAGAGAATGGAAAAAACAGGCAATACAAGAGATTGATCATTTTATCTGTCCCACGGAAATGGCTAAGCGGTGTTTGATTGAAGAGGGTTGTCGGCCAGAAAAAATCAGCGTTGTAAGAATGGGAGTAGATCTTAAAAAATTCAAAATGCAAAAATCAAAAATTAAAAGGAAAATTAAAAATGCAAAAATGAATATTCTTTATGTGGGTAGATTGGAGAAAGAGAAAGGAGTTTGGGAGTTGATGGAAGCATTTAGCGAATTGAGAAAAAAACAAAATAATCTTTTCTTAACCTTAGTTGGAGAAGGTAAAAAGCTTCCTGAGAGGAAAAAGGGAGTTAAATTAACCGGACGACTGAATTATGATAAGATCTTAAAAGAATATCAAAAGGCGGATGTTTTTGTCTTGCCTTCTAAGGCAACGAAGACTTGGGCTGAACAGTACGGTATGGTTTTGGTGGAGGCGATGGCTTCTGGATTGCCGATTATTGCCACAAAAAGCGGCGCCATACCTGAAGTTTTAGCTGAAGTGGGAATTTTGGTAAAACCGGGTGATGCCTCCGCGCTAGCCAAAGCTTTAAATTATTTATTGGCTAAACCTGAAAAGAGGGAGGAAGAGGGACGAAGGGGTAGAAGAAGGGCCCAGAGATATTTTGATAGGGAAAAAATCGCTGAAAAAATAGCCGAGATTTATCAATTCATCACCAAGAAGCCTATTTTGCCATCTTAAAATTGTTTTTAGCCAAAGATGAAAAAGATTTATGTGATAATGTTAACCTGTAACCAAAAAGATGAAACTTTGCGTTGTTTGACTGAGCTAAAGAAAGTAATAACTCTTGATCATCAATTAAAAACGATTCTGGTGGATAACGCCTCCCAAGATGATACCGCCAGCGCCATAAAAAAAATTTTTCCCCAAATTAAATTAATTATCAATCAAGAAAATCGTGGTTTTGCCGCTGGTGTCAATCAAGGATTAAAGTTAGCTTTGAAAGATAAAGAAATGAAATTTGTTCTTTTATTAAACAATGATACCTTTTTAAATAAAAATTTTCTAAAAAAATTACTTGAAGTTATTCAAAAAGAAAAGAAGATCGGTCTTATTGCTCCAGCCTTGAAACATTATCAAAATAATAAACTTTTTTATGGTATGGAGGGCTATTTGGATTTAAGAAAAGGGTTAGCGAAGCATCGCAATGTAAGAGTGATTAAAAACAAAAAAATTATTGAAGCAGATTTTCTTTCTGGTTGTTGCTTATTGATCAGAAGAGAAGTTTTAGAAAAGATTGGTTTGTTTGATGAAAGATTTTATCTATATTTAGAAGACGTTGATTATTGTCTAAGAGTGCGACAAGCAGGTTATAAAGCAGTTTTAGACCCAAAAATCGTTATTGGTCATAAGGTTAGCGCCGGTTTTAAAAATCCCCTGCGGAAATTGCCTTATAGCTTTTGGAGTAATTTAATTTTTATTCATAAGTGGACCCCCTGGCCTTATAAAATTAGTGCTTGGTTGCACTGTTTATATTTTTATCCATTTTTAGCTTTGCTTTGGAGTTTAACCTCTTTAAGTAAGGCTTCATTGACTAAACGTTGATAGTTATTAAAAAGAATTTTTTTGGAATTAAATAGTTTACCTAAAGGATAAAGTACTTGCCAAAATTTTAAACGTAGAATTTCTTTGGCCGGTAACTGAGTAGGAAAAATTTTACCTTTAAGTTCTGGATGTTTTCGGTAAAGCTGACAACCAGCAATGGCTCTTAATTTCATTTTCTTTAAATAAGAATTCAGATCAACTGGATGCCAATGATAAGCCAGCGCCGTGGCTGAATAAATTAATTTAAAACCCTTTTTAGAAAGACGGTAACCTAATTCTGTATCTTCAAAAAGGGGATATTTAAAATTTTCATCAAAAAAGCCATTCTTAATCATAAGCTCTTTTTTTAGAGAGATGTTGCTGGTATAAAAATGGAGAGAAGAGACCCTTTGATTATTTTTTAAGTGTTGATAATCGGCTTGCATACCAGAGAATTCAAGCCATTCCATGAAAGAATTAATCTTTAATTGGGGATGCCAGACTACTTTACCCAGCAGGCCTAAATTGACTTGAGGATGAGCTTGATGAAAAGAAAAATGCTTTTTGAGTAAATCAGGAGTGGCAATAATATCATCATCTAAAAAAAGGATAATTTTACCTTTGGCTTTTTTTATACCCACATTTCTTGCCCAAGCAGGGCCGGCGTGTTTATAGTCAGGAATGACGAGTAGTTGAAAAAATTTTTTATTTAAAGTCTGATTATTTAACGCTTTGAGACAGCGTTTAAGGATTAAAGGACGCCGGTAAGTAGGGATAATCACGCTTATTATCATTTTTTTTGCAGCAGAAGATAATAATGCATGGCAAAATATTTAAAAAAAGGCAAAGTACTTGGATAAAAAATTAAATAACGGTGAAAACGCCAAAAATATTTTGGAAGCCAATAAAACCAAGCTAAGTAAAAATCTAAACCAAGAGAATTTAAGATTTTATAGTTTTTCAAGTGCTTGATTAAACTAAAAGAAGTTATAAAGTTTTCGTAACCATCAACATGAGTTCCCCACGGATTCCAAGAACGTTTTTTATTCCGCCAATCTTTAAAAAGTTTAATAAGACCAGTAAGATTAAGATAATTTGGTGTACTGATTACAAGAAGCCCCCCTTTTTTAAGAATGCGATCAAGTTCTTTCAAAGTTTTCGTAAAAGCAAAAATGTGTTCTAAGACTTCGGTAGCAAGAATAAGATCAAAACAGTTATTAGAATAAGGTAGTTTAATCTCTTTAAGCAGTTTTATTTTGATATCGGGAAACTTTTTATGGATGATCTTAACGGCCAACGGACTAATATCGGCAGCGTGAATATTTTTAAAACCGAGAGTTTTTAAAGTTTTTAAATTAGCGCCGATACCTGTACCAAAATCCAAAATCTTTTGAGTTCTGGGTAGAGGAGCTAGCCATTTTTGAAGAATAATTTGGCTGAAGGGTTCTGATTTGAGATCATCTTCGCAAGCTTGATGCTGATAATAAAAAGCGGTTTTCATCTTTTAAAATATTTAGGGGCAGCAAAAAGAAAAATCGACCCTGTTAGTAATAAACTTAATGAGGTACCAACTAGACTACCATAAAACCCATAGTAAATAATTCCGGAAAAAGAGAAAATTAAATTAAGGATTGCTTCCAGCAAAGAAAACCAAAAAAGGGGTTTGGGATTGCCTTGGGCTAAAATGATAGAACTGGCAGGTCCGGTGAGAAGATTGATAAAGTGACCAAAAGCTAAAATTTGGGTGGCAATAATTGCCATAGTGAAACCCGGACCCAACCAAAGTCTGATAAATAAGGGTGAAATAGTAATTAAACCGCCAAAGACTAAAGCCGCCAAAATAAAAACATATTTAAAAGAATTCTGGTAGAAAGTTGAAATTTTGTTTTTAAAGATTAGCGTTTTTTCGGCGGCAGCCGGCATTAAAGGCGAAATAAAACTAGAAACCACCATTCGGGATTGATTAATAAGTTTTAGAGCAATATCCAAAAAAGCCACTTTTTCCACTCCCAAAAAATGACTGACTAAAAACTTATCAAGATTAAAATGAAGCAAAATAGTGAGAGAAGCAAGGTAACTTTGGCAACCAAATTTAAGCATTTTCTTAAAGAGGCTTAAGTTAAAGTAAGTAAAGTTTATAGTCAATTGAGGGAAAAAGCGGCGGCAGGCAAAAAAAGAGATACCAGCCCAGAAAAGAGTCATAAACGTAAAAGCTAGGGCTAAACTCTGGAGTGTTGGTTGCCAGCTTAAACAAAGATAGGCAAAAATAGTAAAAAGAATGGTTTTAAAAAGATCAACGGTACTAGTGACATCCATTCTTTGAAAACCATTCAGTACCGAAAGAAAAGTAGAAAAAACAAAATCAACATAGGCCATTAGAATAACGAGAATATAAACAAGACTGATAACGTTTTGGTTATTTTTAAAAAAAAAGTTCTGAAAAGACGGTTTTAAATAAATAAGAAGGATGCTTAAAAAAAGGCCAGTTAGCAAATAAAAAACAAGGGCAGTATTTAAAATCCTATTGACCATTTTCAGCTTATTTTGAGTTTTAAAGTGAGAAATAAAACGGGTAACAGCTGTCGTCATGCCCAAATCAATCAGTGAAAAATAGGAAAAAAAGGCAACTAAAAGCGCCCAGGCTCCGTAATCACTTAAACTGAGCTTTTTGAGGACAAAGTAAGTTAAAAAAAGTGATAAGGGTAGACCTAAGATGACCCGGGTTAAATTGGCCATTGAGTTAACCTTAACTCTGGAGGAAAGGAAAAAATTTTGCTTGATCACCTCGACCTATTTTAACATTTAGCTATAATAAGTTTTATAATAAATTTATGCTTTCAGTGGTAGTTTTAACCAAAAACGAAGAAAAAAATATTCAAGCTTGCCTTGAAAGTCTTTCTTGGTGCGATGAAATTATTATTATTGATGATTATTCCACTGATAAAACAATTACAGAAATTCAAGTTTTAAAAAATAAAAATTTAAAGACTAAATTAAAATTTAAAATTTTCAAAAGAGCATTAGCAGGCGATTTTGCTGCTCAGAGAAATTTTGGTTTAGCGCAAGCTCGAGGAGAATGGGTCTTGTTTGTTGATGCCGATGAAAGAATAAGTAAAATTTTAGCAGAAGAGATCAAAATGGGAATCTCAGGCAAGTTTGGTTGCCTAAGCGGTTTTTACTTTAAACGAAAGGATAAATTTTTAGGAAAATGGTTAAAATTTGGTGAAACTGCAAAGATAAAATTATTGAGACTGGCAAGAAAAGATAAAGGTAAATGGGTAGGTAAAATTCATGAAGTTTGGCAAATTTCTGGAAAAACAGCGGTCTTTAAAAACCCTCTTCTTCATCAACGAAAAATATCTCTTGCTCAATTTTTAGGTAAACTTAATCATTATAGTTCTTTAAGGTCTAAAGAATTATACGATCAAGGCAAGACTACCAACATTTTTTGGATTACTTTTTATCCTGTGGCTAAATTCTGTCAGAATTATTTTCTAAGACTGGGGTTTCTTGACGGCATTCATGGTTTAATTATGGCGGGAATGATGAGTCTCCATAGTTTCATGGTCCGAGCGAAACTTTGGGTAAGACAACAAAATGAAGGGAAAGAAGAATTTAAAATTATTAATTGGCAAAAATATGTCTAAGAATTTTTCGGTACTCTTTTTTATATTTTGGACATTTTTGATGATAATGCTTTATTTAATTGAGTTACTTTGTCGAGGAGGTGGTGGGTGCTTATCAATTTTGCCTTTTTGACAGCTCTTTATGGTTATACTATTTTCTTTTTAGGTATCTTAGGGAAATTAACAAGAAATAATCTTTTTTGGTTGACATGCTTCTTGATTTTATTTTTGGCGTTAGTGCTTTTTAGATACTTAAAAAAAGTAAGAAAGTTGGGGCGAAAGGAGCAATTTTTATTATTTTTATTCTTGGTCTGCGTCTTGACGAATTTTTTGGGAGTTTTAGGGCCTGAATTAGCTTTTGATGCTCTTTGGTATCACCTGACCTTACCGAAACTTTATCTGCAAGAAGGGAAAATTTTTTTTATTCCTGGGGGACTTTTTTATTATTCGGCTGCTCCCCAATTGTTAGAAATGATTTATGTAGGTTTTTTGTCAGTGTTGGGTTATTTTGGACCTAAATTTGTCCATTTTTGTTTTGGTTTAGGAAGTGCCTTTGTGATTTATAAATTATGCCGTCGTTTTTTATCCGCTGAGCTTTCTTGGGTAGGGGCGTTGATTTTTTATTCACAATTAACTGTTGGTTGGCTTTCCACAACCGCCTATAATGATCTTGCCCTAGTTTTTTTTAATAATTTAGGTTTATTGGTTTTTTTAGAATGGCAAGAAAAACAGGGTAAAAAACAAAACTGGCAAGAGAAAATAATTTTAATAGAGAGTGGTTTGTTATTTGGTTTGGCGGCGAGCGTCAAACTTATTGGTATTCATTCCTTTTTTGCTTTAATCGCGTTTTTTTTACTTAAGCGAAATTTTCTTGGCAAGCTTTTTATTTTTAGTTCGGCTTTTCTCGTTCCCCTTTTGCCTTGGTTTGTTTTTACTTACTTAAATACGGGTAATCCTTTTTATCCGTATTTAACAAGCTGGTTTTTAAAATCGCAAACCGGCGGTATGACTTTGACTGGTTGGTTATTAACGCGACATCCGCTTAATTTTCTAAAAGCGATTGGGCAAACTGTTTTTACGTCAGGCGATATTTTGACGCCAGTTATTCTTATTGGACTGCCTCTTTTTTTAATGAAGTCTAAGACCAATCTTATTTTAAAAGGAGATTTTTTTTATGTTTATTTAGTTGCTTATTTACTTTTATGGTTTTTAACCCCCTTAAATTATAACCGCTTTTTACTGCCAATTTTACCTGTTTTTATTTTTATTTTATTGAGAAGACTTCAAGATTATCCAAAAATAATTTCTAGAGTTTTTCTTTTGAGTGTTTTTTTGATCACAATTTTAAATGCGGGTAGTCGATTGATGGTCAATAAAAAATATTTGCCTTTAATTATGGGTCAGCAGAGCGAAGCTGAATTTATGAAAAAAAACCTTAATTTTGAAGCGGGTAATTTTTATGATGTTGATGGCTTTTTTAAAAATTATCTTAAGCCAGAGAAGAAAGTACTTGTTTTAGGGATTCATAATCTTTTTTATCTTGATTTTGCCTTTAAAGAGATCTCGATGGTTCAGAAAGGAGAGAGGTTTGAATATCTCTTAGTAGGCAAAGATAAAAATAGGGAAAAATTTAAAAAATATCCCTTAGTTTACCAAAATGAATTAACTGGTGTTGCTTTATATAAAGTAAACGTGAGCTTTTAATGCTTAATTTTCATCGGTTATTGTTAATTTTACTTTTTTTTCTTTTCCCTTTCGGTCAGTTAACCAGAATTAGTCCGGTTAATTCTCAAATAGGTTGTTATTTTCATGATGTGATAATTGTTTTAATTTTAGCGAGCTGGTTTATTAAAAAAATTAAAAGCGGTAAATTGCCAAAGTGTGGACGAATAGAAAAAGCAATTTTTGCTTTTTGGTTAACTGCCCTAATATCCTTTTTACTCAATTGTCCCCAAAGGAGATTAGGAGAGATTTTAATCGCTTCTTTTTATCTTTTACGTTGGGGAAGCTATGCCGGCCTTTACTGGGTAATTAAGGAAACTGCAGGCTTAAAGGAAAAAGTATTTAAATGGTTGATTGGTGCCGGCACCGCTGCCGCAGCTTTGGGTTTAATTCAATATTTTATTTTTCCAGATCTTCGTTTGCTAACTGCCGCTGGTTGGGACCCTCATTTATATCGGGTAGTGGGTACCTATCTTGAGCCTGGATTTGCAGGATTAATTTTTGTTTTGACAATAATTTTAATAATCAATCAACTTGCTTTTATTAATGCTGATAAGGAGAAAAAAATTAAAAAATTTCTATGGCTTTTACTTGCGATTTGTTATTTGGCTATGGCCTTGACCTACAGTCGAAGTGCTTATTTGGCTTACATTTTGGGTATGACTACCATTGCCATTTTTAAAAAATCATTAAAGTTTTTTTTGCTCGTAATAAGCGTTTTTCTTCTCACTCTTTTTCTTTTGCCTCGTCCTGCTGGTGAAGGGGTAAATTTGACAAGGCAAGTTTCTTTTTGGAGTCGTTGGCAGAGCTGGCAGCAAGGTTTTTTAATTTTTAGACAAAAACCAATTTTCGGCGTTGGCTTTAATTTTTACCGCTATGCTGCTGGCAATCGTTCATTTTCCCATGCTGGAGCGGGCACAGACAACAGTTTTATTTTCGTGTTAGCAACCACAGGTATATTGGGCTTAGTTTTTTATAGCCGCTTACTTTTGGTTATTATTAAAGATAAATTTTTAACAGCAACTTCTTTTTCTTTGGCCATTGGTGCTAGTCTTGTCGCCCTTATTAGCCATTCATTATTTAATAATAGTCTATTTTACGCCTGGGTAATGATTTGGTTTTGGATAATGATTGCAACTTAGGGAGTATAATTAACCTTGAGCTGATTTTGGTTTTGATTACCTGCTTCGTCCTCAGCAATAATTTTAAAGTCATTTTCGCCTGGGTTTAGGGTAAAGCGTAAACTAAAATTGCCCTCATTATCCACCATCGCCAGATGTTCATTGATGGTTACCTTAGTTTGGGGATCAGTTATACCTTCGATAATAATCTCTCTTTCTTCATCATAAAAATCAGCGTTGTTTTGGGGTTGTTTAATTTCTAATTTTGGGGGTGTTTTTTTATAAATGACGGTGGCTAAAGAAGGTTCACTTTCTTTTTCTTCTACGACGCTGACTGCCCTAAAAGTATTTTTTCCTTCTTTGAGATTGATTTTAGTGAGGTAAAATTCGCCATTATTGTTGGCGGTAACTTCTTTGATTAACTCCTCATTTAAGAAAATTTTGATTTTCATCCCAGCCGGAGCCGAACCACTCAGGTTAAAAAGAGCACTATTAGTTGCAGAAACTCCAAAATTAAGATGAGGAGGGATGGGAATGAGAAACTGATTGTTTTTAGGGTATGAAGGTGTTTCTTGGCGTTTGCCTAAGAAAACAGAAAATTTAACCAAGAGCGGTAACCCAATAAAAAAAATGACTAAAATTAAAATTAAAGTAAGCAGGAAAAAAAAGATTGCCTGGTGTAAACTTCTTTTTTCTTCAATTTTTTGCAAACGGCTTTTAGAAAATTTAGTCATAGAGCCGAAGGTGGGAGTTGAACCCACGACCTTTGCTTTACGAAAGCACTGCTCTGCCAGCTGAGCTACTTCGGCAAGAGAGCGGGATAGGGGAGTTGAACCCCTCTTTTCACCTTGGGAAGGTGACGTTGGGCCGCTCAACTAATCCCGCCAGCTTAAAACTTTACCCTTCGGTTTTAAACATTCTTAAGTTACCGAGGTAATTTAAGTTCCTGATCAATGAGTAAAAGATCAGGATTGGCTAAGTTGTTAGCTTTAGCAATCTCTGGCCATTTATAGCCATCGGCATAAGCCCTTACCGAGATTGTCCATAAATTATCTCCCTCTTTTACCTTGTAAGTGTTTCCTTCTATTTTGTCAGTTACCGCTTTTGTTTGATCAGCTTCTAGCAAAGGTTTTCTGACGGCAACTTTAGGGATATTTAGTTCTTGATCTATAAAAATAACATCAGGGTTAATCAGTTTATTTTGCTGAGCGATATCTACCCAATTGTAACCACTGCCATAATATTTTTCCGCTATTTTCCATAAATCTTCACCGCTGCTAACTTTATGGGTTACTGGCAGGTTAACAGGCACTACTTGATCCCCCTCTTCTTCAAAAGTAATTTCTGATTTTTCTTGAGCTGCTTCTGGGGTGATCTCGCTTTTTTTACTGGTTTGTCTAAAATAATTAAAAATTAAAAAACCAACCAAAATAACCACTGCTGCACCTAAAAGAGTGCTCATCGTTGATTCGTTAATTTTAAATTTGTTAAAAAAACCGGATGAACGTTTTACCATAAATTTAACTTATTTTTTGTGGGCAGTTTGGTTTAAAAATAAGTACTTAATAATTTTTAAAGAGCCAATTTGGGCGGACCCGGCCGGATTCGAACCGGTGATCTCGTCCTTGACAGGGACGCGTGTTAACCAGGCTACACCACGGGTCCATAAAATTTATCTTAGGGCTTCATTTTAAACAAAAAAAACAATATAATCAAGACAGTTCTACTTTTTAAAAGCAAAATTATGAAAAAAAATTCATTTAATTTTACTAATCAAGAAGTAGCCAAGCTTTTAAGAGCGGTGGCGGCAGCTTACGAAATTAAAAAAGCTAACCGGTTTAAAATTATGGCTTATGATCGAGCAGCTACGGCGATTGAGCAGGCAACGACTGAAATTAAAGATTTGTGGGAAGAAAATAAGCTTGATAGTCTGCCAGCAATTGGGCCAAATCTTAGCAAACATCTTACAGAACTTTTTCAAAAAGGTAAAGTTAAGCATTTTCAAAAAGTACTTTCAGGTTTACCGCCGGCGATGTTTGAGTTTTTATTAATTCCAGGAATCGGTCCTAAAACCGCTTTCAAGCTTTGTCAAGAATTAAAAATCAAAAAAAGGGAAACAGCTTTAAAAGAACTAAAAAAAGCGGTTAAGTCAGGAAAATTGAAAAATATCGCGGGATTTGGGGAACAGTCGGCCCAAAAAATTTTAAAAGCCTTAAGTGAATATGGCAGAACCGAGAAACGTTTACTTTTACCAGTAGCTTTTAGTCGAGCAGAGGCAATTTTAAATTATCTTAAACTTCAACCTCTAGTAATTAAGGCAGAAACTTTGGGAAGTTTGCGACGTCATTGTGCCACCGTGGGTGATATTGATATTGCCGTGGCGAGCAAAGATAAAAAGGCTGTTATTGACTGGTTTATTCGTTATCCTAAATGGTTAAAAATAATTGAAGCTGGCGAGAATAAAGCCCGTGCCTTGCTTTCCGGCAACATTCAAGTTGATCTTATGGTGGAAAGACCAGCGGCTTTTGGTTCGTTACTGCAGCATTTCACCGGTTCAAAACAACATAATATTGCTTTAAGGGAAATAGCTTTAAAGAAAGGTTTGTCTTTATCTGAACACGGGATTAAAAAGAAACAAAGTCATCAAAGACAAAGCTATGAGACTGAAGAAGGTTTTTATCAGGCTTTGGGTATGGTTTGGATACCACCAGAATTACGGGAAAATTATGGAGAGATAGAGTTAGCCCAAAAGAACCAGCTGCCAAAATTAGTTGAATTAAAAGAAATAAAAGGAGATCTCCATCTTCATTCCGATTTTAATATTGAGACCAGTCACGATATAGGAACTTCTTCGTTAGCCGAGATTTATCAAAAAGGAGAAAAGTTAGGTTATGAATATCTTGCTTTAAGTGAACATAATCCCAGCCTTAACTTTCATTCAAATTCAGAAATTATTGATTTAATTAAAAGGAAAAAAGAATATATAGATCAATTTTTATACTCTAAAGAAAAGGAAAGAAAAAATAGAGTAAAAAAAATATTCATATTTAATTCTTTAGAAATAGATATTAGACCGGACGGAAAAAGAGCAATTTCCGATGAAGCTTTGGATTTGTTAGATTTTGCCATCGTTTCTGTTCATAGTAGTTTTCGTTTGAATAGACAAAAAATGACCCAAAGAGTTTTGAGGGCCTTGGATCATCCTAAAGTGAAAATTTTAGGCCATCCGACCGGAAGAAAGCTTTTAAAAAGAGAGGGTTATGAGCTTGATTGGGAGAAAATTTTTGAATTTTGTTTAAAAAATCATAAGTATCTAGAAATTAATGCGTGGCCAGATAGACTTGATTTACCCGATTTTTTAATAAGAGAGGCAGTGAAAGTAGGAGTAAAGTTGGTGGTGACAACTGATAGTCATAGTGTTGAAGACATGGAATTGATAAGATATGGTGTTTGGACAGCTAGACGAGGTTGGGCCACCAAGGCTGACATTCTTAATACTTTGAGTTATAATGAACTTAGTTTAAAAATAAAGACTTAAAAAGGAAGACTTAAATGGTGAGTGAAGGAGGTGAAAAAAGATGATAATTATCTTAATTATTTTAGCGGTTTTGGTTTTGTATATTTTTGTTACTTACAACAAGTTTGTGACTACTAAAACAAGAATTGGGGCAGCTGTTCAAGAAATTGGTAATCAATTAAAACGGCAAGCCGATTTAATTCCCAATTTGGTTGAATCAGTTAAAGGCTATCTAAAGCACGAAAAAGCTATTTTTAAAGATTTAACAGAAGCGAGAAAAACAGTAATGAGTGTGATTAAAAGCGCAGATGCCCAGAAATTGATTGACGCAAGTGCCCAGCTTCAACAAGCGCTAACGCCGATTCGGGCTGTTTTGGAAAGTACCCCTCAATTACAGGCAGCTGGTCCTACGAGTCAACTCATGGAAGAATTGAGAGATACTGCTGATAAAGTAATGTATAGTCGGCGGACTTTAATTGATTTGACCGCAGATTATAATATTATGATAGTAACCATTCCTTCAAGCTTTGTTGCTAAATTATTTGGTTTTAGTCAATTACCGGGCCTAAAAATGCCGGAAGTTAACGAGGAAGCTTTAAGTGTAAGCCAAGAAGAAATGATTACACCAAAGGTAAAATTGGATTAGTTTTCAAAAATGCTGAATGTTTACGAAGCGGTTGCTATCAATAAACGTAAATCATGGTTAATCATGATTGCTTTTGTTGTCTTTATTACTTTGGTAGCTTGGATTTTGGGTCGAGCTTTGGGTTTTGGCAATCAATTTATCGGCTGGGCCTTGATTCTTTCAGGATTGACGAGTTTTGCTTCCTACTGGTGGTCTGATAAGATTATTTTGACGCTTTCCGGTGCCCAGTTAGCCAACAAACAGAGAGATTTTCAATTTTATACGGTTGTGGAAAATCTTTGTCTGGCAGCACATTTACCTTTTCCTAAACTTTATGTAATTAAAGATTCGGCGATGAACGCCTTTGCTACTGGTCGTGATCCAAACCATGCGGTAGTTTGTGCTACCACCGGCCTTTTGGAAAAATTAAATCGCACTGAGCTTGAAGGGGTGGTTGCCCACGAACTTTCTCATATAAAAAATTATGATATGCGTTTGATGTCGGTGGTAGCGATTCTCGTCGGAATGATTACCTTAATCGCTGATTGGTTTTTGAGAGCAACTCAGTTTAGCGGCAGAAACAATGAACGGCGCGGTAATCAATTACAAGCAATTTTTTTCTTTCTTGCCGTTATCCTTGCCTTACTTTCTCCCCTTATTGCCCAATTAATTCAGTTGGCAATTTCTCGAAGGCGGGAGTTCTTGGCAGATGCCTCAGCCGTGATGCTTACGCGGCAACCAAGTGGTTTGATTATGGCTTTAAAGAAACTTTCAGTCGATAAAGAACCGTTGGAGGCGGCCAATAAAGCTACTGCCCATCTTTACATCGTTAATCCCTTAAAAAATCTTCATAGTGGTATTGGTTGGTTTGCTAATCTTTTTGCCACCCATCCACCAATTCAAGAACGAATTGCCGCTTTAGAAAAAATGAGTTAAGATTTTGCCATGAATTTAGATAAATTAACCCTTAAATCACAAGAAAGTTTAGCAGCGGCTCATGCCCTAGCCCTCAAAAAACAAAATGCTGAGGTGAGTGATTTACATCTTCTTTTGGCTTTATTGACCGACTTAGAAGGCGTGGTGGTTCAGGTTTTAAAAAAAACAGACATTGGCATTGCCCAGCTAGCAGCCAAAGTTGAGGAAGAAATTGAGAAATTGCCTAAAATTGAAAAGAAAGGAGAGCCATTAATTTCTCGTTCACTTCAGGAAATTTTAAAAACCGCTGCCGAAGAAGCCGAAAGAATGGGAGATGAGTATGTTTCCCGCGAACACTTGTTTTTGGCCTTTTTATTAACTCCTTGTCAGAGTCAGAATATTTTAATAGAATCAGGTGTTAATCTTGCAAAACTTAGGGAGAATTTAAAAATGATAAGAGGCTCTGAAAAAATTAGTGATCCTGAACCAGAAGCTAAGTATCAAGTTTTAGAAAAATACTGTACCAATTTAACAAAGTTAGCCCAACAAGGTAAGCTCGATCCCGTGATTGGCCGAGACAGCGAGATTCGTCGGGTGATGCAAGTTTTGTCGCGTCGCACAAAGAATAATCCGGTATTAGTGGGTGATCCAGGTGTGGGGAAGACAGCCATTGTAGAAGGTTTGGCGCAGCGGATTGTCAGCGGTGACGTCCCCGAGATTCTTAAAAATAAAGAAGTTTTAGTTTTAGATTTGGCCAGACTTTTAGCCGGCAGTAAATTTCGTGGTGAATTTGAAGAACGTCTAAAAGCAGTCTTACGTCGGCTTCAACAAGGCGAAGGTCGTTATATTTTGTTTATCGACGAACTCCATACTTTGGTTGGTGCGGGAGCAGCCGAAGGCGCCATGGATGCCAGCAACATGCTTAAACCTGCTTTAGCGCGGGGCGAACTCCATGCCATTGGTGCTACTACCTTAAATGAGTATCGGAAGTATATCGAAAAAGACGTGGCTTTGGAAAGACGTTTCCAGCCGGTTTATGTTGATGAACCCTCAGTGGCAGAAACCGTCGCAATTTTAAGGGGACTTAAAGAAAAGTATGAATTACATCATGGTATTCGGATTACCGATGAAGCCTTAATTGCGGCGGCGACTCTCTCTTCGCGCTATATTACCGATCGTTATTTACCGGATAAGGCTATTGACTTAATTGACGAAGCTGCTGCCGGTTTAAAAATTGAAGTTGATAGTTTGCCAACGGCTTTAGATGAATTAAAGAGAAAAATTATTCAATTGGATATTGAATTGGCGGCCTTGAAAAAGGAAAAAAATGCCGCCGAGAAAATAAAAAAATTAAAGAAAGAAAAGGCTGATCTGGCAGAAAGAGAAAAAGAATTAAGAATTGCTTGGCAAAAAGAAAAAGAAATTTTACAACAGATTAATAAATTGCAGGAAGATTTGGATAAAGCTAAAGCCGAATTAGAGAGAGCCGAACGCGAAGTAGAGTTGGAAAAGGGTGCCGAATTAAAATACGGACGTATTCCCCAAATCGAAAAAGAATTAAATGAATGGCGGCATAAATGGCAAGCTATTCCCGAAGAAAAAAGGATTCTTCGTCAAGAGGTAACCGCAGAGGATATCGCCTTGGTGGTTTCACGCTGGACAGGTATTCCCGCTACCAGACTTTTGAAGGCAGAGGCGATAAAATTGGCAAAATTAGAAGAAGAATTAAAAAAGAGTGTGGTGGGACAAGATGAGGCTTTGGTAGAAGTAGCCAAAGCTATCCGGCGTTCTCGGGCTAATTTAGGTGAAGAAAATCGACCCATAGGTTCTTTTATTTTTCTGGGACCTACGGGTGTGGGAAAAACTGAACTTGCTAAGGCCTTGGCACGGGTTCTTTTTAATGATGAAGAAGCCCTGATAAGAATTGATATGAGTGAGTATAGTGAACCTCATACGGTAGCTCGCCTTATTGGTGCACCACCGGGGTATGTTGGTTATGAGGAAGGTGGCCAGTTGACGGAGCAGGTTAGACGCCGGCCTTATTCTGTGATTTTACTTGATGAAATTGAAAAGGCTCATCCCCAAATTTTTAATATTTTATTGCAAATTTTGGATGATGGTCGTTTGACCGATGGTAAAGGGAGAACCGTGAATTTTAAGAACACCATTATCATTATGACTTCTAATTTGGGAAGTGAAAAATGGCAGAGTCGAGTTAATTTAACTGAAGAAAAAGATAAAATTAAAACTGAGATTTGGCAGGAAATCCAAAAAACATTCAGACCAGAGTTTATCAACAGGATTGATGAAATTATTTTATTTGAACCTTTAAGTCTTACTACCATGGAAAAAATCGTGGATATCCAAATTGGCCGATTGTTAAAAAAACTGAGTAAACAAAAAATTGTTTTAAAAATGACTAAGGAGGCAAAGAAGTTATTGGCAAAATTAGGCTGGGACCCCCTTTTTGGAGCGCGACCACTCAAAAGGATTATTCAAAATAAGCTCATCGACGAACTTTCTTTACTTATCATTGAGGGTAAAATTAAGGAAGGTAGCGAAGTTCGGGTTGAGGCCAAAGGAGAAAAATTTTTAATTAAAGTATAATAGATTTTCTTTTATGAATTCAGCGCTCTTACCAGAAAAAGAAATTCTTAAAATTGCTCGTTTAGCCAATTTACCACTGAAGGCCAGCGAAATTAAAAAGTTTCAAAAACAGTTGTCAGAGGCCCTTGCGTATGCGGCGGTGTTGCAAGAACTTAAAACCGAAAATCAGTCAGCTACCGCTCAAGTGATAAGAAGCACCAACGTTACCAGACCGGATGAGGTGGTAGCTTCTCTTTCCCAAGAGGAAGCCTTAAGTGGTAGCCGAAAGGCCTATAAAGGTTATTTTAAAGTTAAAAGTATTTTTAAATGACGCTTAATCAATTAACACTCGTTCAGGCCCAAGCAGGTTTAAAGAAGAAAAAATTTTCTTCAGAAGAATTAGTAAACGCTTGTTTAAAACGCATCCAAAAAGTAGATGAGAAAATTAAAGCTTTTCTTACCCTTGAAGCCGAAGCGGTTTTAAAAAAAGCTAAAGAAGTAGATAAGTTATTGGCAAAAGATGAAAAAATAAGTGAAACTAAGCCGCTTTTGGGAATCCCCTTGGCAATTAAAGATAATTTTTGCACCAAAGACTTAAAAACTACGGCGGGCTCTTTGGTGTTAAGCGATTATAAACCACCTTATGATGCCACGGTGGTGAAAAAATTAAAAGAAGCAGGAGCGATTATTATAGGAAAGACCAATTTAGATGCTTGGGCCCATGGTTCTTCAACTGAGACTTCACAATTTTTTACGACTCGTAATCCTTGGAATGTTAATTTTTTACCTGGTGGTTCTTCTGGCGGGAGTGCGGCCGCAGTGGCGGCAGATGAGGTGATTGGCGCCATCGGTTCAGAAACGGCAGGTTCTATTCGTCAACCGGCTGCCTGGTGTGGTATTACCGGTCTTAAACCGACATATGGCAGAGTGAGTCGTTATGGTTTGATTGCTATGTGTTCTTCGACTGATTCTCCTGGACCCTTAACCAAGAGTGTGGAGGATGCCTGTTTGCTTTTACAAATAATCGCTGGTTACGATTTAAAAGACGCTACTTCGATAAAGACTTCTTTACCGAAAATTAACTTAGCAAAGTTCAAGAATTTAAATGGTTTAAAGCTTGGCTTACCAAAACAATATTTTTTAAAAGAGCTGGAAAAAGAAATCAATAAAGCTTTGCTTTCCGCTATTAAAATTTTTGAAAAACTAGGAGCGAAGATAAAATGGGTAGATTTGCTTGAACCAAAATATGCAGTAGCTGTTTACACAATTATTCAACGAAGCGAGGTTTCTTCCAATTTAGCACGTTTTGATGGCATTCGTTATGGTCAAGATCGAAGTTTTTTCGGGGAAGAAGCCAAAAGAAGAATTATGCTTGGTACTTACACCCTTTCGGCTGGTTATTACGAAGCCTATTATAAAAAAGCCCAACTGGTGAGAACTTTGATTATGAAAGATTTTGAGCGAGTTTTTAAAGAGGTAGAGCTTTTATTGGCGCCAGCCACTCCTTCTGTAGCCTTACCTTTAGGAACTACTAAAGAAGCAGCGATGTTTGGCGAACTTCAGGACATTTTGTTTGAAGCCTCCTCATTGGCTGGTTTACCGGCGATAAGCTTACCCTGTGGTTTTGGAAGGGATGGTCTGCCTGTGGGTTTACAAATTATTGGTCCATCTTTAAAAGAAGATTTAATTTTGCCAACAGCTTATCTTTATCAACAGGTAACCGATTGGCATAAGAAAAAACCAAAATTATAAAATCTAATTTATAAAATCTAATTTTTGATAAGCTAAGTTTTTAGAAATTAAAGGTAGAAGGAAAAAATGAAATATTTGCCTATTATTGGTTTAGAAATTCATGTTGAGCTGCGCACCAAATCAAAAATGTTTTGCGGCTGTCCGGCTTACCATTTTCAAGTCCTGCCTAACACTCATACTTGTCCGGTTTGTTTAGGTTTACCCGGTGCTTTGCCCGTTCCTAACCAAAAGGCAATTGATTGGTGTTTGCTGATTGGTTTAGCCTTAAACTGCGAGATTCAGAATGAAGCAAGATTTGACCGGAAAAATTATTTTTATCCAGACTTACCTAAAGGTTACCAAATTTCGCAATATGATTTACCGTTTTGTCGTAACGGTCAACTCAAAATTGAGCTCGATGACCAGAAAACAAAAGTCGTGCGGATCAATCGTGTTCATCTTGAAGAAGATACCGGCAAATTAGTCCATACTTTTATTAATGGTGAGAAAATGACACTGATTGATTTTAATCGTTCAGGCGTGCCCTTGGTAGAGATTGTGAGCGAGCCGGAGATTAACAGTCCCGAAGAAGCGGTAAGCTATTTGAAGAAAATTCAACAAATCATTCGTTATTTAGAGGTTTCCGATTGTGACATGGAGAAAGGTTCAATGAGATTGGAGGTTAATATTTCTTTAGCCTCTCCCTTAACCACCAAAGCATCACCTTTACCAAAATATAAAGTCGAGGTTAAAAATATAAATTCTTTCAGGTTTGTGGCTAAGGCCATTAATTATGAGATCCAAAGACAAAAAATGCTTATTGACAAAGGTAAAATACCCATTCAGGAAACTCGAGGTTTTGATGAAAAAATCGGAAAAACTTACTCCCAGAGGCAGAAAGAAGAGTCACACGATTATCGTTATTTTCCAGAACCGGATATTCCACCGTTTATTGACTTAAAAGTTAAAAGTGAAAAGTTAAAGAGAATTTTACCTGAATTACCTGAAGAAAAAATAAAAAGGTTTATTAAAGATTATGGGTTGTTAGCAACAAATGCTAAGATTTTAGCCAACGACAAGAAAGTGGCAGCGTATTTTGAAGAGAGTGTAAAAATCTTGCAAAAAGCGAAAAGCAAAAGACAGACAGTTAAGCTAACAGAAATAAAACAAAAGATTAAGGATATTACCAACATGATTATTAATAAAAAAATCGATCCTCGGCAGACTCAACCAGCTCAGTTAGTGGCGATGCTTCTTCATAAAGCCTACCAAAATCAACCCAATCAAAAAGTGCTATTATTGTTGATCAAACGAATTTTAAGTGACAATGCTCAGGCCGTAAATGATTATCAAGGGGGTAAAAAAACAGCTCTTGAATTTTTAGTGGGACAGGTGATGAGGGAATTAAAAGGGAAAGGCAATCCTTTAATAATTAAGAAATTGATTGAAAAATTAATGGAAGTTAGCAAGCCTTGATCGATTTTGTTCACTTACATACTCATTCCGAATATTCGTTACTTGATGGTTTAGCGAAAATTCCTAAATTGGTGGCTAAGGCCCTCCAATATAAAATGAAAGCCTTAGCCCTTACCGATCATGGGGTAATGTATGGTGTAGTGCCGTTTTATCTTGAATGTAAAGAAAAAGGTATAAAACCGATTATTGGTTGTGAAGTTTATATGGCCCAGCGTTCTCGTTTTGACAAACAAGCTCATGTTGATGCTGATCAATATCATTTAGTTTTATTAGCCAAAAATGAAGTGGGTTATAAGAATTTAATGAAATTAGTTACCCAAGCCCATCTTGAAGGCTTTTATTATAAACCAAGAGTCGATTTTGAGCTGCTAAATAAATATCGAAAAGGTTTATTGGCTACGAGCGCCTGCTTAGAAGGCGAAATAGCCTCTTTTTTTATAAAACGTCAAGAGGAAGAAGCAGAAATAGCGGCCAAAAAATTCTTAGAAATTTTTGCTGATGATTTTTATTTGGAAATTCAAGCTCATGAGGGTTTAGCCAAACAAGATTTTGCTAATAAAAAAATTATTGAACTTTCAAGAAAATTAGGAATTCCTTTAGTGGCGACGAATGATATTCATTATGTAGAGAAAGAAGACGCTGAGGCTCAAGATGCGCTTTTAGCCGTTCAGACAAAAAAGACAATTGCTGATGAAAATCGTTTATCAATGCTCGATTCGCCAACTTTTTATTTAAGGTCTGGTCAAGAAATGGCAGCACTTTTTTCTGCCTACCCTGATGCCTTAAAAAATACCTTAAAAATTGCGGAAAGTTGCCAGTTGGAAATTGCTATTGGTAAATGGATTTTACCCCATTTTCCTTTACCACCAAAAGTTACTGCTGAGGCTTATTTGAAGCAATTGACATGGGAAAGATTGCCTCTAAGATTTCCCAACCCTTCCGCCGAAATTAAAAAGAGAGTTGATTATGAACTTTCTGTGATTTGTCAAAAGGGTTTTGCTACTTATTTTTTAATTGTTGCCGATTTAGTTAATTGGGCTAAAGAACAAGGCATCAGGGTAGGACCCGGCAGAGGTAGCGCCGCCGGTTCCGTAGTTTCTTATATTTTAAGAATTACCTCCATTAATCCCTTAGAACATGGTTTGCCTTTTGAGCGATTTTTAAATCCCGACCGGCCTACCCCTCCGGATATTGATTTGGATTTTGCTGAAGATCGTCGCGATGAAGTCATTGCTTATGTAACGCAAAAATACGGCAAGACTAAAGTAGCCCAAATTATTACCTTTGGTACCATGGAGGCAAGAGGCAGCGTCCGTGATATTGGTAGAGTTTTGGGTATGCCCTATGCCGAGCCTGATAAAATCGCTAAACTTATCCCCTTTGGCTTTACGATTGACCAAGCCCTCTCAACAGTCTATGAGCTTCAAGAGATCTATGCCCAGCCCCGCTTTAAAAAATTATTGGATTTAGCAAAAAAGGTTGAGGGTTGTACCCGTCATGCTTCTACCCATGCTGCTGGTGTGGTAATTGCCGATAAAGACCTCACAGAATATACGCCGCTTCAACGAGAATCGCGTGGCGAAAAAATTATTACCCAATATGATATGTATGCGCTTGACCTTAACATTTCTGATAAAGCAATTGGTCTTTTAAAAATGGATTTTTTAGGCTTAAGGAATCTTACAATTCTCCAAAAAGCTATTGATTTTGTAAAACAAGAACGCGGTCTTACCGTTGATATTTCTGAAATTCCTTTAGATGATAAAAAGGTTTATGAAATGCTTTCAAGAGGAGAAACCGCCGGTGTTTTTCAATTGGAGTCAGCGGGCATGAGACGGTTGGCAAAAAACCTTAAGCCGGCACGTTTTTCTGATATTGCTGCCATGGTGGCCCTTTATCGACCCGGACCGATGGAGCTGATTCCTGAGTTTATTAAAGGTAAAGAACAGAAAGATAAGATTGTTTATCCCCACCAAGATTTAAAAGAAATTTTAGAGGAAACTTATGGCATTGCTGTTTATCAGGAACAATGTTTACAGATTGCCAATAAAATGGCAGGCTATAGTTTAGCTGAGGCTGACGTCTTACGGCGGGCCATTGGCAAAAAGAAAAAAGCGATTATGTTAAAAGAGAAAAAAAAGTTTATTGCCGGGGCTCAGCAGAAAGGTTATCCAAAAAAAACCGCAGAAAAAGTTTGGCATTATATTGAAAGATTTGCTGGCTATGGTTTTAATAAATCTCACTCGGCTTCTTATGCGATGATTGCTTACCAAACTGCTTATATGAAAGCCAATTATCCGGTCGAATTTATGGCTGCGCTTCTTACTGCCGAAGCGGATAATAAAGATAAAATTGCTTTAGAAGTGGAAGAATGTCGGCGAATGGGAATTTTTGTGAATCCGCCAGATATTAATCGTTCTCAAATAGGTTTTACCATTGAACCTCATCCCTACTCACTTAATGGTAAAGCAATTCGTTTTGGTTTGTCGGCGATTAAAAATGTCGGTCAGGCAGCAATTTCGGAAATTTTAGAAAAAAGGCAGCAAAAAGGCGATTTTAAGTCTTTAACTGATTTATGTTCCCGTACTGATAATCAAAAGGTTAATAAGAAAGTTTTAGAATCTTTAATTCAGGTAGGGGCATTGGATAGTTTTGGAAAAAGAGCTGCTTTGCTTTCAGCCTTAGAAGAGATAAGAAAACGGATTGAAACAGAAAATAAAAATCGCCTCCAAGGTCAAACTTCACTTTTTGAAGGTTTAAATCCTCATAAACTAAATAACTTAGAGGATCATTTGCCTGATATTAAGGAACTTTCTCAAACTGATCTTTTGATGTTGGAAAAGAATCTTTTGGGTTTTAATCTTACCCCTCATCCTCTTTCTTCTCTTTTGCAAAAAATAAATCAACGCACCACCCATAAAATTGGTGAGTTGACCTCAATCGATGAAGGCCAGAGAATTGTTATTGCCGGCATTGTTGAGGAGGTGAGGCGCGTTTTTACCAAACGGAATAATCAGGAAATGGCTTTTGTCACCCTTAAAGACGGCGTAGATAAAATTGATTTGGTGATTTTTCCTAAAGTTTTTGAAAAGACTAAAACTTTCTTAAGGGAGGATAAGGTAGTGATGGTTACCGGGACTTTAGACTGGCGCGAAGAAAAGCTCTCTCTTTTAGTGGAAGATATTAAAAATGCTGCTGAAGAAAATATTCAAGAAAATTCTGAATTTATTTTAGAAATTCCAGCGGCTACCCCTAAACCTATTTTGCAAGAATTAAGCAAGCTTTTGCAAAAATATAAAGGTAAAGATAAACTGACCCTTGAGTTTAAAATTAAAGATAAAGTTATTAAAAGATTAGTTCTACCTTATGGAGTTGATTATTCAACTGAATTAAAAACAAAAATAAAAGAAATTTTGGCTTAACAACGTCGCGAAAATATGCAAGGATCTTTGTATCTTGAAGACGGGACGGTTTTTGTGGGTAAATTATTTGGTTACGTGGGTGAGGCTGAAGGAGAAGTAGTTTTTAATACCGCCATGACTGGTTATCCTCAAAGCCTCACAGATCCTTCTTACGCTGGCCAAATTCTTACTTTTACCTATCCTTTGATTGGTAATTATGGTGTGCCCTTGCCCGTGTTTAAAAAGCAAATGATTCAAAATTTTGAGTCAGAAAAAATTCAAGTTAGAGGTTTAATTGTTTCTTCGCTGATTAATGATCTTTCTCATCGAGAAGCCAAAAAGACATTGGATCAATATTTGGCAGAAAATAAAATTCCCGGCTTAACAGAAATTGATACGCGTAGTTTAACCCAAAGACTGCGAGAAAAAGGAACAATGATGGGTAAAATTTCAACTTGTGGCTTGATTGGTGAGCAGTTAAAGCAGAAAATTACTAACTCTTGGGTAAGGGAAACTTCTTGTCGGAAGCCAATAATTTATAAAAATGGTGATAAAAAAATTCTCCTGATAGACTGCGGTGTCAAAATGGGACTTCTAAGAGCTCTTTATCGTTTAGGCTTAACAATTAAACGCGTTCCTTGGGATTACGATTTTATTGACAGTGAGATCGATGGGGTGGTAATCAGTAATGGGCCAGGAGATCCGCAAATTCTTAAAAAAACCATTAAGTTTATTCAAAAGTTAATGTTTAAAAAATTACCGATTTTGGGAATTTGTTTAGGTAATCAATTGTTGGCTTTGGCCGCTGGTGCCAAAACTTATAAAATGAAATATGGACATCGTTCTGTTAATCAGCCGGTTTTATTGGTGGGTCAACGCCGTGCCTATATTACCAGTCAAAATCATGGTTATGCCGTTGAAAAAAAGAGTTTGCCAAGAGGCTGGCAGGAATGGTTCGTTAATTTAAATGATGGTACCAATGAAGGGATTATCCATCAAAAATTTCCTTTTATGGCAGTCCAGTTTCATCCTGAAGGTTGTCCTGGTCCCACCGATACTCTTTGGGTGTTTCAAGAATTTGTAAAAAAAATAGAATTTTTTGCTAAGAAATGATTTCCTCGGTAAGAAGAAATTTCCATTTGAAAATTAAAAAAGTTTTAGTTCTTGGTTCTGGGGCAATTAAAATTGGTGAAGCCGGCGAATTTGATTATTCTGGTTCTCAATGCTTAAAGGCATTAAAAGAAGAGGGCTTGGAAACCATTTTAATTAATCCCAACATTGCTACTATTCAAACTTCGGCGAAATTGGCTGATAAAATTTATTTTCTACCAGTAACGGCTGATTTTGTCACCAAAGTTATCAAAAAAGAAAGACCTCAGGGAATATTGCTTGGTTTTGGTGGCCAAACGGCTTTAAACTGCGGTTTACAACTTGCGAAAGAAAAGGTTTTTGAAAAATTTAAAGTTCGGGTTTTAGGTACGCCGATCGAAGCAATTCTAAAGACCGAAGACAGACAGTTTTTTGTAGATTGCCTGAAAAAAGCGAATCTATTGACACCAAAAAGTATTGCCATTAGTAATTTAAAAGCAGGCATTCCGGCAATTGAAAAGATTGGTTTTCCTGCAATTTTGCGGGCTGGTTTTGCCTTGGGAGGTTTGGGTTCTAAACTGGTGACTAACCGGAAGGAGTTTAAAGAAGCGTTAAGAAAATCTTTATCAATTAGTCCTCAAGTTTTAATTGAAGAATACCTTGGAGGCTGGAAGGAAATCGAATACGAGGTTATTCGTGATCAGGATGATAATTGTTTAACAATTTGCAACATGGAGAATTTTGATCCGATGGGAATTCATACCGGCGAAAGTATTGTGGTGGCTCCTTCTCAAACTTTAAATGATTTTGAATATCAAACCTTGCGGAATTTGGCCATCAAACTTATTCGTTATTTGGGTATCGTGGGCGAGTGCAATATTCAGTTTGCCCTTAATCCTCGTGTTTTTGATTATCGGATTATCGAAGTTAATGCTCGTTTATCTCGTTCTTCTGCTTTAGCTTCTAAGGCTACCGGTTACCCTTTAGCCTTTGTGGCGACGAAACTTGCTTTGGGTTACTCGCTTTTTGAATTAAAAAATAAAATTACTAAAAAAACCACAGCTTTTTTTGAACCAGCATTGGATTATTTGGCCCTTAAAGTTCCCCGTTGGGATTTAGAAAAATTTAAAGAAGTTGGCAAAAATTTAGGTACGGAGATGAAAAGCGTGGGTGAGGTGATGGCCTTAGGGCGCAATTTTCCCGAAGCCCTACAAAAAGCAATCAGAATGCTGGGTATCAACCAAAATGGGTTGTTGGATTCTTTTTATCGTGAGTTTAAAAACAAAAGTTTAAGGGAACTTAAAAAAGAATTAAAGGAGCCTACTCCCAAACGGCTTTTTGCGCTTGCGGCAGCCCTGAGTAAAGGAGTAACCATTGAAATTGTTAATAAACTTACCGCTATTGATTGTTGGTTTTTGCAGCAGATTAAGGAGTTGGTTAATTTTGATAAAAAGATCGGCATTTTTAACTCTCAGCTCCTTAAAAAAGCTAAAATTTTGGGTTTTTCTGATGAATATTTAGCCCAGAAATGGGAGAGGAAAGAAAGTGAGATTAGAAAAATAAGACAAAAAAAACAAATTCTCGCAAAAGTGAAACAGATAGACACGGTCGCCGCGGAGTTTCCCGCTAAGACTAATTATTTGTATTTAAGTTACCAACAAGGGAAACACGATTTTAATTTTTTAAAAAACAAGCAGAAAAAAGCCTTAATTCTTGGTTCTGGTCCCTATTGTATTGGTTCTTCAGTGGAATTTGATTGGTGTGCGGTTCATGCAGCGTGGGCTTTGCTGAAGGCTGGTTGGCAAACGATTATGGTTAACTGTAATCCCGAAACCGTTTCTACCGATTTTGATATTGGCAATAAACTTTATTTTGAAGAATTAACTTTTGAGAAAATTGCTGATATTTGCCAGTTGGAAAAACCGGATGCTTTAGTGCTTTCCTTTGGTGGTCAAATTGCCAATAATCTTGCGAAAGAGTTAACTAGACTTAAAATTCCCATTTTGGGAACACCAGCAAGCGCAATTGATAAGGCAGAAAATCGCCATAAATTTTCTCAACTTTTGGATTCTTTGAAAATTTTTCAACCTCCATGGCAAAGTTTTAGTCACAAAGAAGAAGCCTTTGCTTATACTCAGAAAATTGGTTTTCCAGTCCTTGTAAGACCCTCCTATGTTTTATCTGGAACAGCAATGTTTGTGGCTCAGCAAAAATCAGATTTAGAAAAATTTTTATTCAGAAGTCTGGTTGTTTCCCGAAAATATCCTCTGGTGATAAGTAAATTTATTGAGAATGCTAAAGAAATTGATGTTGATGGAGTAGCCCAAAAAGGTAAAGTTATTATTCAGGCAATTTCTGAACATATAGAAAATGCCGGTGTTCATTCCGGCGATGCTACTTTGGTTTTTCCCCCTTACTATTTAACCAATTCTCTCCAGAAGCGATTGGTAGAAATTACTAAAAAAATCAGCAGTGCTTTAAAGATTACTGGTCCTTTTAACGTTCAGTATTTGATTAAAGATAATAAAATTATGGTAATTGAATGTAATTTAAGAGCTTCCCGTTCTTTTCCCTTTGTTTCGAAAGTAAGTAAAATTAATTTTGTCGACTTGGCAATTGCCGCCATGCTTGGCAAAAAACTTAAAGTTTATCCGGAGATTAATTTATCGTGGTTGGGAATTAAATCTCCCCAGTTTTCCTTTACCAGACTTCGGGGTGCTGATCCTGTTTTAAGGGTGGAAATGGCTTCTACTGGTGAGATTGCTGCTTTGGGTGAAGATTTTTATGAGGCTTATTTAAAATCTGTTTTAGCCGCTGGCATAAAACTGCCCAAAAAATCAATTTTATTAAGCTTAGGAGGTAAAGAGAATAAAAATTTATTCTTAAAGAGCGCAAAAATGCTTGCTCGAAGATTTTGCCTTTATGCTTCTCCTGGTACCGCTGATTTTTTAATTAAAAATGGCTTAAAAATTATTAAAGCTTATAAATCTAAAGAGAGAAAAAAACCTCAAATTCTTGAACTGATTGAAAATAAGCAAGTGGAGCTAGTAATCAACATTAGTCGAAAAAGAAATTTTACCTTTCCGTCAAAATCGGCAAGTTATGAAGGTTATCTTATTCGTCGAAAAGCGGTTGATTTTAATATTCCTTTAATTACCAATCTAGAAAATGCGATCACTTTTACCAAAGCAATGAGTCAAAAAAAACTTACTGATTTAAAGATTAAAAGTTGGGATGAATATCGTTGACCTCATAAAGATAAAATTTGGAACTTGACAAACCTTTAAGCTTTTTGGTAGGATAAAATCCCAGAACCTAAATGCTGGGTTTTTTTATGGAGCAAAAAACTAAAAAAGAATTAAACCTTAAGATTATCCTTGTTTTTGCTTTTAAAGCAAAGTTGAAGAGCCGCTGACGACGGCTCTTTTTTAAAATATGGGATTACCTGAATTAATAAAAAATATTGGAGAAATACCGTCGGGGGTTGATGAAAAAACAGAGGAAATAATTGAAAAAATTTTAGTGCCATGGCAGACAATAGCAAGAAGGAAAAAAGAATTAAAGGCTCAGGGTTTACCTTTGGTAAAGGAATTGATTAGGGCTCCTTTACCTACCGAGAGGGGTGACTGGACTTATATTATCTTTGTTGATTTAACTTGCGGGGTTTATCATGAAGTTTTAGTTTTTGGCAATTTTAAGATAGAAGACTCATTGCCAAAGGGTATTCTCGTAAGAATTCATTCTGCTTGTCAAACCAACGAAACCTTTGGCGCCATTAATTGTGAATGCCTAGCAGAACTTCAGAAAACAATGGAACAAATTCAAAAAGAAAGGCGTGGTGTAATTATCTATCTTGCTCAGGAAGGACGAGGGAATGGCGTGGTGGGGAAGGTTGTTCAATTAAATGAAATGTTTGAATGGAGAGAGGGAAAAATTGTCCAACGCCGTGATCAGGAAACTAACGCGAGAATTGATACTGATCGAGCTTATAAAAAAGCCGGCTGGCCTTCAGAATGTCGTGATTTTTCCGTTGCCGGAGAGATTTTAAAACAATTAGGAGCTACAAATATACGCTTAGTTACTAATAATCCTCTTAAAACAAGGGCGATAGCATCGCAAGGTATAGAAGTTAATCCTGAAGAAATTCATATACCACCAGCAAATGGAATCACCGCGGCTGATTTAAGAGCAAAAGCAATAAATTTAGGACACACAATTAGTGAAGAACATTATCGACACACTGACCTTTAAAGAAAAAATTAGAAGGAGAATTGAAAAAATTAACTCCTTGTTATGTGTCGGCTTAGATTCTGACTTTGCTAAACTTCCTTTAAAATTTAAAAGATATGGTCCCCGGGAGGGAATTTTTTTATTTAACCGCTCAATTGTTCAGGATACCGCGGAGTTTGCTGCTGCTTTTAAATTAAATTTAGTCTTTTATGCCGGTTATGGCTTATCAGGTTTAAAAGCCTTAGCTGAGACGACTTTCTACCTTAAGAAAAATTATCCTGAAATTCCTTTAATCGCTGATTGTAAGCGCAGCGAGATGCAAAGAAGTGGCAAGTTAGCCGCGCGGGAGATTTTTGAAGAATTTAATTTTGATGCTTTAACAGTAACTCCCTGGTTTGGTTTTGATACGATAGAACCTTATCTTAAATACCGGGACAAGGGCGTTTTTGTTTTGTGTAAAGATTCTAATCCGAGCGCCGGTGAGATTCAAGATTTGGTAATTAAGCAGCGAAAGCAAAAAATGAAACTTTATGAATATGTGACTGATTTAGTTGTCAATCACTGGAATAAAAACGGTAATGTTTTTTGTGAGGGACCTTTAACCTATCCTTTAGACTTAAAAAGAATTAGGCAAATTGCGGGAAACGAGAGTTTGATTTTAATAGCCGGTTTAGGACCGCAGGGAGGTAAAGTAAAGGATTTAAGGCCCATCATTAATAAAGAAAAAAATAATATTTTAGTTAACGCTTCGCGCATGGTGATTTTTGCCAAAAAGCCAGCGGCCGTGGCAAAAAAAATAAAAGAAGAGATTAATCATTTAGATAACAATGCAGAAATTGAATAATAATTTTTATCATAAAGATTTTATTTCCGTCGAACAATTTAGCCATAAAAGAGAATTGGATAAAATTTTTACTCTAGCTGATCAAATGAAAGAAAAAATTGAAAAAAGAAGAATAATTAAAGATTTGAAAACTTTTTGTTTAGTGGAACTTTTTTACCAACCATCTACCAGGACCTATACTTCTTTTTTGGCTGCCGGCCTTCATCTGGGTGCCAAAGTTATTCCTATTCATGGAATGCAGGCTTATTCTTCGGCGGTTAAAGGTGAAAGTTTACCCGATACCGTCAGAACTGTCGAACAAACCACGGCAGCCGATTTACTTATTTTACGACACCCGGCTGATGATGCCAGTGAGATTGCTGCCAAATATGCTTCGATTCCCATAATTAATGCCGGTTCCGGCACCAAAGAACATCCCACCCAAGCCGTTTTAGATCTTTATACCTTAATTCAGCACTTCTCAAATTTGCAAGGTTTAAATATTACTTTTGTAGGCGATATGAAATATGGCAGAACGGTAAAATCCCTAGCGAAACTTTTGACTTATTATGCCAAAAATTTAACCATGAATTTCGTGGCGCCAAAAGTTTTGAAACTGCCAAATTTAGAAAGTCAGTGGCTTAAAAACAAACAGGTAAAAATTCACCAGACAGAAAATCTAGAGGAATGTTTATCTTCAACCGATGTTTTGTATGTGACTCGCGTTCAGAAAGAATGGTTTGAACAGAAAGGTAAACTGAGGCTTTATCAGCAATTAAAAAATAGCTTTATTATTAACCAAAGGATTCTGCAAAAAAGCAAAAAGAAAATGATTATTATGCATCCACTTCCTCGAGTGGGTGAAATTGCCGAGGAAATAGATAATGATCCTCGAGCTGTTTATTTTTCGCAAATGAGAAACGGCTTATATACTAGAATGGCTTTATTAAGATTAATTTTATTAGACAGATGAAGCTTTTGCGTTTGCCCGGTTTAATTGATTGTCATGTGCATCTAAGAGAACCGGGAGCCATTTATAAAGAAGATTTTTACAGCGGCACCAGCGCGGCTTTGGCCGGCGGTTATGTGAAGGTGATCGATATGCCCAACAATTCTCAACCGACGACTTCCTTGACTGCATTGGCTGAAAAAAGGCGATTAGCCGCCAAAAAAATTGTCTGTGATGTCGGCTTTCATTTTGGGGCCGACCAAAATAATTGGGGTAGTCACAAAAAGGCCTCAAAAAAAACTTATGGTTTAAAGATTTTTATGAACCAGACGACAGGTCCTTTATTAATCGAAAACTTAGAGGTACTGAGAAATCATTTTCGTTTTTGGCCTAAAGAGAAACCGATCATGGTTCATGCTGAAGACTCAACCTTGGCCAAGGCAATTACTTTTGCTTGGCTTTATCAAAAATGGCTTCATGTTTGTCATCTTAATCAAGCAAGTGAGCTTGAGTTAGTAAAACAGGCACGAAAAAGAGGAGTAAGAATTACCTGCGAAACCGCACCTCATTATCTCTTTTTGACTAATAAAGACGAAAAATCTTTAGGGAATTTTGCTAAGATGCGGCCACCACTAGCCACCAAAAAAGATCAGCAAGCACTTTGGCAGGCAGTGAATGACGGTACGATTGATATCTTGGCAACCGATCATGCACCGCATACCGTGGAGGAGAAAAAATCAAAAGAACCACCCAATGGTATACCTGGTTTGGAAACAGCTTTACCTTTAATGTTGACAGCGGTAAATAAGAAAAAATTAAGCCTAAAAAGATTAAAAGAACTGATGTGTTATAAACCCGCAGAACTTTTTGGTATTAAAATTGATAAAAATTCTTGGATAGAAGTAGATTTGACAAGAAGTTGGCGACTAAAAATTAAAGCATTAAAAACTAAATGTGGTTGGTCACCTTTTGCTGGTTGGTTAATGAAGGGTAAATTAATCAGCGTTTTTATAAGAGGTAAAAAAGTTTTTGAAAATGGTCAAATTTTGGCCAAAAAAGGTTCAGGAAAATTATTATGAAGTTGGATCTTTCCGTTAACCTTTGCGGTAAAAAATTAAAAAACCCTTTAATCTTAGCTTCAGGTATTTTAGGTACTGAGCCAGAATTGTTGGCAAGGGTAGCCAAAACAGGATTGGGGGCAGTGACGACTAAGTCTTGTTCTCTTGAAGCCCGTCAAGGTCATGAAAATCCCACGGTTTTGGCTTGGGAAAAGGGGTTGATTAATGCCGTCGGTTTAACCAACGAGGGGGTGAAAAAAGAAGCCGCAAAAATCATCAAGTTGAAAAAGTTATTAAAAGACTCACAAGTGCTTATTATTGCCAGTATCTTTGGCCCCACGATCGAGGATATCGGTAAAACTGCTGAACAAATCAGCCAGGCAAAACCAGACTTTATTGAGTTAAACCTTTCTTGTCCCAATAATGATGATGAGTTTGGTAAACCCTTTGGTATCGATCCTCTTTTGGCGGCCATGGCAGTTTTGGAGGTCAAAAAAAGAGTCAAAAAAATTCCGATCATTGCCAAATTGACCCATATGACACCTCACCTTAATCAGGTTGCCTTGGAGGTTGAGAAGGCTGGTGCCGATGCCATCTCGGCAATTAATACGGTTGGACCGGGGATGATCATTGATCTTGAAGCTGCCAAGCCGATTTTGAGTAATAAAGTAGGCGGGATCTCTGGTCCGGCGATTAAACCGGTGGCTGTCCGTTGTGTTTACGAAATTGCCCGAGTAGTTAAAATTCCCATCATCGGTATAGGCGGTGTTACTTATGGAGAAAATGCTGTCGAGATGATTATGGCCGGCGCAACAGCTGTTGGTGTAGGTTCAGCCGTTTATTTAAGAGGAATAGAAGTTTTTACTCACTTAACTGGGGAAATAAAAAAATTTATGGCAGAACATCAATATCAATCTTTAAAAGAATTTAGGGGGTTAGCCTATGAACAAGATAAGTTTACCAAAAGCAGTTGTAGTTAAACGGGTTATTCAAGAAAATTTTGAAACCAAAACCTTTATTACTAAACAAAAAATTGAAGCCTTACCCGGTCAGTTTATCATGGTGTGGTTGCCAGGCGTAGCGGAAAAACCTTTTTCTTTAACTGATAATAATCCTTTAACCTTTACGGTTCGGGAAGTGGGCAAGTTTACAAGGACGATCAATCAAAAACTTAAGCCGGGTGATAAAATTTGGTATCGAGGTCCCTTTGGTGACGGAGTTTTTCAGGAAGTAAAAGGTAAAAAAATACTCGTGGCTGGAGGTTGCGGGGCGGTGCCTTTATATTTTTTAGCCAAAAAACTTAAGGGTAAAAAGGCTTCAAGGGTGCTTCTCGGTGCTAAGACGAAAAAAGAATTACTTTTTAGGCGAAAGTTTAAGGCTTTAGGTTTAAAAATAAAAGTAAGTACTGATGATGGTTCTTTGGGGTTTAAAGGTTTTATCACCGATTTATTAGCCGACATACTAGCCAAAAATAAAGTCAGTTGCGTTTACAGTTGTGGTTCAGAAATGATGCTTGCAAAAATCGCTCAATTATGCGATAAGTTTAAAATAAAATATCAATTGAGCTTAGAGGCACTGATAAAATGCGGTTTCGGTGTATGTGGTTCTTGTAGTCGTGGCGGTCAGCGGATTTGTAAAGATGGGCCGGTTTTTGACTACTGGCCAGCTTAATTAAAGATGTTATTTAGAGAAATTTTAAAGGAACTCAAAAGAGTTTTGGTGAATATCCGCGAAAGGGATCTTGAGCTTTTTATCAACGAAATTAAAAAAGCTAAACGTATTTATGTAGTGGGTGCTGGCAGGTCCGGTTTAGTAGCTAAATATTTGGCCATGCGTTTAGTGAGATTGTCAAAAACAACTTTTGTTATCGGCGAGACAATTACGCCAAAAATTAACGCCAATGATTTACTCATAGCCATCTCTGGTTCTGGAGAAACTGGCGACGTTTTAAGCGCCGTAAAAATTGCGAGAGTTTTGGGAGCGAGAATTTTGAGCCTTAGCGGCACCGCTGATTCCCCCTTGGCTAAAATTTCTCACCTTTTAGTTTTAATTCCGGCAAAAATTCCTAGGCGACTGGGTAACCAGTATCAATTGAGAGAACTTATTGGTGTGCCGGAAAGATCCCCAACTAAATCTCTCTTTGAACTTTGCACTCTAATTTTCTTGGAATTGGCAGTGAGTAAAATTAACGAAAATAAAACATGAATTTTCAAAAAAAAGTAGACGAGATCATTACCAAAAAGCATTCCTGCGTTTGTGTGGGTTTAGACAGTGATATAAGCAAGCTACCTAAACACCTTTTAAAAAAAGCTGAACCGATTTTTGCTTTTAATCAGGCAATTGTTGAGGCTACTTATGATTTGGTCTGCGCTTATAAGCCAAACCTTGCTTTTTATGAAGCGGAAGGTCCCAAAGGTATGGAGGTTTTAAGGAAAACCGTGATTTATATTAAGAAAAAAGATCCCTCGATCCTGATTATTGCTGATGCCAAAAGGGCAGATATTGATAATACCAACCTGGGTTATGTTAAGGCCATTTTTGATTATTTTAAATTTGATGCCCTTACGGTTCATCCTTATCTAGGAGAGGAGGCGTTAAGGCCCTTTTTGACCAGAAAAGATAAAGGGGTTATCGTTTTATGCCGAACTTCTAATCCCGGGGCGGCTGAATTTCAGGATTTAATCGTGAACGACCAGGAGTTTGGTCGGCTTCCTCTCTATAAGATTGTTGCCCATCGTGTGGTCAAATATTGGGATAAAAATAAAAATTGTGCCTTGGTTGTGGGTGCTACTTACCCCAAAGAATTGGCAGCGGTTAGAAAAATTGCCGGCCAGATGCCGCTCTTGATTCCCGGTATTGGTGCCCAAGGAGGTGAAGTAGCCATCACCGTTAAAGCAGGAAAAGATAGTAATGGAAGAGGAATGATTATAAATGCTAGCCGCAGCATTATTTTTGCTTCAAGTGCCAAAGATTTTGCTCAGCAAGCGAGAGAAAAAACTCAAGCCCTAAAAAATTTAATTAATAAATATTGTTAAGAAAAAGAGATGGGTTCAAAATCAGAAAAACTACTTTTAGCTCTTTTTAAAAATAAATGTATTGAGCTTGGTTCTTTTAAACTCAAATCAGGTATTATTTCCCCTATTTATATTGATCTTAGAAAATTGGTTTCTTATCCTTCTTTAATGAGGAAATGTGCTGCGGCTTATTGGACACTCATCAAAAAATTAAGCTTTGACCGTCTAGCGGCGGTCCCTTATGCTGCTTTACCTATTGCCAGTGTCATCAGTGTAATTTACCAGCAGCCTCTCGTTTATACGCGTAAAGAAGCTCAAGGCTATGGTGTGAGCAAATTGGTTCAAGGGGAATATAAAAAGGGTGAACAAGTGGTTGTCATTGATGATATTATTACTACAGGTGAGAGTAAACTAATGGTAATTAAGCCATTGGTGGCTTCGGGATTAAAAGTGAAAGATGTGGTAATTTTAATTGATAGAGAACAAGGTGGTGCTGAAAAATTAGCAGCCAAAGGTTATCAAGTACATGCGGTTTTTTACCTCACCAAAGTCTTAGAGATTTTGTGGAAAAAAGGGAAAATCAGTTTTAAAAAATATCAAGAGGTCTTAGAATTTCTGAAGAAAACAAGGGTTTAAATGAAAATTTTTAGTGGTTCGTCAAATCAACCTTTAGCCAAAAAAATTGCCAAAATATTAAAGATAAAAATGGGCAATTTAGAACTCTCTAAATTTCCCAATGGTGAAGCTCGTGTTTGGATTAAAGAAGATGTTAATGGTCAGGATTGCGTCGTGGTGCAAAGTTTTTCACCTTTTCCCAACAGCATGATTATTGAATTACTACTGATCATTGACGGTTTGGTACGGGCTGGCGCCGCTAAAATCTTTGCCATTATACCGTGGCTGGCTTACTCTTTGCAAGATAAAGTTTTTCGCACTGGTGAACCAATTGCCGCCAAAGTTATTAGCCGAATGATTTCTGCCAGCGGCGTGGCGCGTATTTTCACCGTGGATTTACACAATGATAGTGTTGCCGGGTTTTTTGAAATACCGGTGATGCATTATTCAGCCCGCCAACTTTTTGTTGATTATATTAAAAAAGAAATCAAAAATAATGCCGTGGTTGTCAGTCCTGATTTTGGTGCGATGAAACGTTCGCGTCTTTTTGCTCAAGATTTAAAGCTTGAGCAGATAGCGATTGATAAAGAACGGGATCGGGCCACCGGCGAATTAACTATTCATGGCATTTCTTCCCCAGTTAAAGGTAAAACCTGTTTGATTTTTGACGATCTTATTAATACCGGCCGGACAGTCGTGAGCGTCGCCCGGACGCTTAAAGCGGAAGGCGCGAGAGCGGTTTATTTTTTTGCTACCCATCATCTTTATCTTAAAGAAGCGATTACGGCTTTAAGCAAAAGTTCGGTTGATAAAGTAATCGTTACTGATAGTATTGCACCGCAGCAAAAATCAGAAAAAAAGCTTACCGTTTTATCTTTAGCGCCAATCTTCGTTGAAGGGATAAAAAAATGGCTTTAACTAAATATATTTTTGTAACCGGCGGAGTACTTTCTGGTTTAGGAAAGGGTATTGTGACTGCCTCGGTGGCGTTAATTTTGAAAAGAGCAGGTTTTAGAGTAGCCCCACTTAAATGTGACATGTATCTTAATATTGACGCGGGAACGATGAATCCCTTTGAACATGGCGAGATTTTTGTTACCAAAGATGGAGAAGAATGTGATCAAGATGTTGGTCATTATGAAAGATTTTTAGAAGAAAATCTCACCGAAGATAACTATCTTACCAACGGTAAAATTTATTGGGAAGTACTCAGAAAAGAAAGAAGCTTGGCCTACCATGGTAAATGCGTTGAAGCTTTCCCCTTTTTATCAGATGAGATTCTTCAACGGTTCAAAAAGGTAGCTAAAAGTTGTGATTTTTTAGTCGTAGAACTGGGCGGTACCGTAGGCGAGTATCAAAATATTGTTTTTCTAGAAACCGCGAGAATGCTTTCCGCTCAGCAACCTGCGGCCGTTTGTTTTCTTCATCTTGGTTATTTACCTATACCGCGGCATATTGGTGAAATGAAAACTAAGCCTATACAACAATCAATTATGTCGCTTAACAGTATTGGTATTCGCCCGGATCTTATAATTTGTCGTTCCGAAAAAGCCGTAGATAATATTCGCAAGAAAAAAATTGCCCTCGCGGCTGGCTTACCACCGCAAGCGATTATTTCTAGTCCTGATTTAGATAATGTCTATCAATCGCCTCTAATTTTGGAAAAACAAGGACTTAGTCAGTTAATTTTTAAGAAACTCCAATTACCTTTAAAAAAACCAAATTTAACTGATTGGCAGAAATTAATTGATAAAGTAAAAAACATAAAAAGAGTAATTAAAATTGCCATTGTGGCGAAATATTATGCCAGTGGCGATTTTTCACTGGAAGATTCTTATATTTCTGTTATTGAGGCGATTAAACATGCAGCGTGGTTTAATAATTTAAAAGTGCAAATTTTATGGTACGACAGTGAAAGGGGTGAGAAGGAAGGTTTTAAAGGTTTAGAAGAAGCCGACGGGATTATTGTGCCTCAAGGTTGGGGATCGCGAGGGGTCGAAGGAAAAATTAAAGCCGTTCAGTTTAGTCGCGAAAGAAAGATTCCTTATCTTGGTTTATGTTTTGGCATGCAGATGGCGATTATCGAATTTGCCCGCCATGTTTGCGGTCTAAAAGATGCCAATTCGACGGAAGTTAATCCCAAAACCAAGCACCCGGTAATTCATATTATGCCTGATCAAAAAAATTATCTTGCTAAAAGACAATACGGGGGTACCATTCGCTTGGGTGTTTGGCCTTGCAGGCTTGAAAAGGAAAGTTTTCTTTGGCAAACTTATAAAAAAAATAGTCAGTTGACAAAAAAACCCTTTTCTGGGGATATCATTTATGAGCGGCACCGACATCGTTATGAATTTAACCTGAAATATCGTCAACTTTTAGAAAGTAAAGGCATGAGATTTTCTGGTATTTCTCCCGACGGCAAGTTGGTAGAAGCAATTGAACTACCCAAAACGTTACATCCATTTTTTATAGGCACACAATTTCATCCGGAATATCAGTCTAAGCCGTTTGCTCCTCACCCTATTTTTGTAGAATTTTTGAAAGCTGCCGGAAAAATTTGAAATCTGGGATTGTTTTTGTTAAGATTCGTTTATGATGGCCAATAAGCTCAACTTAAATGATTACGTATTTAACGTCGGTGATATCCTCGCTGTTCATTATAAAATTAAAGAGGGGGATAAGGAAAAAATCCAAATTTTCAACGGTACGGTAATTGCCATCAAAGGCGCAGAAGAAGCTAATAAAAGTTTTACGGTAAGAAAACTGGGTGCTGGCAATATTGGTGTGGAGAGAATTTGGCCAGTTCTTTGTCCTTCAATTGTGAAGATTATCGTCAAGAAAAAGGGCAAAGTAAGGCGCGCTAAACTTTATTACCTAAGAAAAAGAGAAGGAAAGAGGGCTTTGAAAATTAAAGAAAAAAGCTATGTTGAGTCAGAAACAGAAATTAGGAAGAAGGGGAGAACAGTTAGCGCAGCAAAAACTGCTTAAGTTAGGCTACCGTTTTCTGGTTAAAAATTTCCGTTCTCAATTTGGCGAAATTGATTTAATTTTTCAAGACGGTGACACTTTGGTGTTTGTTGAGGTCAAAACCCGGATAGGTGAAGAATTTGGCAAGCCGGAAGAAGCAATTACCGCCTACAAAATCCGCCGCCTTATTAGAACCAGTCAATATTTTCAACTGCTTCATCCTGAATTGCCAGCTTCAGCGAGAATTGATGTGGTGGCGGTGATGTTTGAAAAAGAAACGGAAAAATTAGTTTACCTGAAGCATTATCAGAATATTACTTTATAAGTTTTTTATAAGTTTTATAAGTAGTGATAAGAATGATCAGCAGAAGCGAAGAAAGCGATAAACAATCTCCGATTAACCTGAGCCGTGTTTCTTCAAATTTCACTTTAATTTGATGAGTACCGGCGGGGACGGGATAAGTAATGATACCTCTCCAATTCATGTCTTGGAAGTTAAGTGGTGCTTTTTTCCCATCCACATAAACTGTCCAGCCGGGGAAATAAAGGGTATTGTCGGCAATTTGACTTGGCTCACGGAGAACTAACTTATAAACATGTTCTTGAGAGTGCCATTTTTCAATCTCGATTTTGTCTATGCCGCCAGCAACCAGCTGAACTTTCTGAGGCGCTGGAACAAAATAATTTATCAATCCCCAACGAGGGGTAATCTGGCCAGTGTCGGCAGTGAGAGAATATTCGTTAAAAAAATAATGATCGTCTTTAAATTGGCGGGGAATTTTCAGATTCCAAAAATAAGGAAGATTGAGTAAAAAGTTAAAAAGGGTAAAAAGACTTAAAAATAGATAACGACGAGAAGGCTTAATCGCTTTAGTCGTTAACCACAAAAGAAAAGGTGAAGCAAAAAGTGGCAGATTGAGAAAACGACAGGCTTGCTGGACTAAAGCCAGGGCGGGTAGTGTCAAGATTAGCCAAAACATCAATTTTGTGGCTAAAAAAGCGCCCGTGAGAAAATAAAAAAAGAGAGCTAAAAGAAAAACAACAAAGAGGCGGTTTTTGTAAAATTTATAAATTAAAAAGGGGATTAGTAAAAATAAAAACCATTGAGTGGGGGCAAGCGTGGGGTAAATTAAGGCGCCAAATGGCTTTTCGGAAAAATGAAAAAGTTGATATTCAGGAGGGAAGAAAATTTGATGAAAAGGTAAAATGCCATTGTGCCAAAAGTAATCCGGATTGGCAATTTCATCGTAACGAAGATATTTGCGTTCGAAGACTAAAGGAAACCAAAAAAAGGCAGAAAGAGAAAATCCTAAAAGAAAGCCGGGAAGAAGGTGAAAAATTAGTCTAGCTTTATTTTTAGTTTGAAGATAAAGATAAATAATAAAAATAAAAATTAAAGGGCTTGCTAAAAGGAAAATTAAATTGTGACTCAAAATCGTCAAAGCAGTAGCCAAAGCCAAAAATAAAATATTTTTAGTTTTTGGTGCTTGAAAATTTTTCCAGATAGCCAAAAAAATCAAAGGCAAAAAAGTAGTTGCCAAATGTTCACCCAGTGCCGCTCGACCATAAAGATTGAGAAAACGATAAGGAATAAAAAGATAGAACAAACTCAGTGCTAAGGCAGTTTTTTTATCACTGAGGTTTTTAAAGAAAAGATAAGCAAAAATTCCGGAAAAAAAATAAGCCAAAGCCAAAATGATTTTGAGAGAGGCAACCAGCGAAAAACCAAGAAAGTGCCAAAAAGAAGCTAAGTAAAAGACAAATGGATAAAGAAAAATCAGCACCGGATGACCATAACCGGCATTCATTGGTCCGCCGGCCCAGCGAGGCAAAATCACACCTTCCTTGAGGTTTTGGTAAAAGGCAGCCAAACGCGCTCCTTGATAGATAAAATCGTAACCCATAAAACCTGGTTGAAAGAGCGGCATTAAAGCAAGAAGAGAAAAAAATAAGATCAAAAGGTAGGCTAATTTGTCTATTTTCATAAAGCTCAAATTAAAATTGATTATAATGGCACTTTAGATTAAAATAAATAAGTTAAAAGGGTCCGTAGCTCAGTTGGTAGAGCACCTGCCTTTTAAGCAGGGTGTCGAGGGTTCGAATCCCTCCGGACTCACCAGATAAACCCTTTAAGACCCCGTCGTCTAACGGTTAGGACAGTACCCTTTCAAGGTACAAACACGGGTTCGATTCCCGTCGGGGTCACCATGAAAAATTTAATTACTTTAGCGCAAATTATTATTTCTTTGCTGTTGATAACGGTGATTTTATTACAAGCAAAGGGAACAGGTTTAGGCCGAGCCTGGGGGACAGAAGCCACTTTTTACCATACTAAAAGAGGGGTTGAGAAAGTGTTTTTTATCTTGACAATTGTTTTAACCCTTCTTTTTTTTGCAATTTCAATTTTAAGCTTTATCAGTTAAAAAAACGAAAAAATGTTTTTTAAAAAAATAAAGCTTTTGTTTTTAATTGTTTTCGTCTTTTTAAAACGCGAAAAAAAAGCAATTTTTTTAAGCTTAGTGGGTGGCGTTATTTTCTTTTTGGTGATTTTAAAGATTTTTCCTTATTTACCGCGCCCAAAAACCACCCAGAAAATTGGCCTTGTGGGTAATTACCAATTTGAGGATTTACCTTCTTCAATTTTATTGCTGGCCAGCAACGGTTTGGTAAGAATTGATGAAGATGGCAGTCCTTTACCTTCCTTGGCTTCCCGTTGGGAAACCACCCCGGACGGTAAAACTTATTTCTTTTATCTTGCCGATGATATTTATTGGCAGGATGGTAAAGAGATTAAGGCAGAAGAGATTAAATATGATTTGCCTGGTGTTAAAATGGAGATTATAAACTCAAAGACGCTTAAATTTAGCTTAGAGGAAACTTTTACTCCATTTCCTACCTTACTTTCTACACCTATTTTTAAAAAGGATTATATCGGGGCGGGTCAGTATCAAATTAAAAAAATTAACAAATATGGTTCTTTTATTAGGAAAATGCTTTTGGTTGGTCCTGATAAAAACTTGCTCTTTAAATTTTATCCTGATCAAACTGCAGCCTTTTTAGCTTTTCAATTAGGCGAAGTTGATGAATTGTGGAACCTTTATCAGAATCCCTTTACGTCAGAGTGGGAAAAATATTTATTGATTAAGTCGCAACTAAATTATGATCAGTATATTGGCATTTTTTTAAATCTAAGAGATAAATTTTTAGGTAACAAAAATTTAAGACAGGCCTTGGCTTATGCCACTCCCAAACTTGAAGGCGAAAGTCGGGCAATAGGACCATTAAATCCTCACTCCTGGGCTTTTAATGCTAACGTTAAACCATACAAAACCAATCCGGAGCAGGCCAAAAATCTTTTTGAAAAATTCAAAAAGGAAATGGAAGTAGAAAAATTGAAACTTACTCTTGATACTACCGAAAATTTTTTGGGACTGGCAGAAGCAATCAAAAAAAACTGGCAGGAAATTTTAGGCATCGAGACAGAAATAAAATTAATCGATACAATCTCTTTTGACTTCCAGACCTTATTAATTATCAGCCAAATTCCTCCCGACCCTGATCAATATAGTTTTTGGCATTCAACCCAAGAAACTAATCTCACCGGTTATAAGAGCCCCAAGGTGGATAAAATCCTTGAAGACAGCAGGCGTTTAACTGACAAACAGGAACGCAAAGAAAAATATTTTGATTTTCAAAGATTTTTATTAGAAGATTCACCGGTAATTTTTCTCTCCCACCCCCAGTCTTTAACGATTAAAAGGAAAAAGTTATTTTTTAATTAACCAGTTAATAGAAGTTGAGATTAAAGAAATCAAAAAAGAGGCGGTGATTAAAGACATGAGGGTGCTGAAATAAAACTGGGGAGTGGCAAAACCTCCCTGAGAAAATGCCGGCATGGTAAAGGAACGGATTTTTACTTCAGGCACTAAAATTGTCAAGAGAAATAAACAAATGACCCCTGTCAGCCAACGAAACATTCCCAGGGTTAAGAGGTTAATTGGTAAAAGCAAAAGCTTGACAAGAGGTTGCAAACAAAGGTTAATTAGGGTGAAAGTTAAAGAGGTAAAAAATAAAATTTTTAAATCATGACTATAAGATAAACCCGGAAAGATTTGGGCAGTGAGGGTTAAGGTAACACCATTGACAAAAATCGCCCTTAAAAAATCTTTCATAATGGTCACTCAGTTAACTTAATTAATTTTAACAAATCCCTTAATTTTAAAAAGCGAATTTTTTGCCAGAAAAATTGATAAAAGGGTAAAGACTTAATTTGATAAATTTTTTCCTGCTGATTAAAATTAACATGGATAAGATAAGTTTGAGTTTTTAACCAGTCAGTTTTAAAAGTCAAAGGTATCTGATAAGTACCCCAAGGAGGCAAAACTTCAAGGTTAATCTCTTTTAATTGTTGATTGATTCTCAGGCTTAATTTCTCCTTGTGAAAAGCAGCTTCACCGGTATTTTTAAGATAAATTTTTTCTTTAAAAATCAACCCCCCTAAAATAAATTCTGGTAACTGAGCACTAATTTCTGCTTTGATTAAATGCTTCTTTTTTTGGCCAAATTCAATAAAGACATTTTTTTGCTTTTTTTCAGGCTCGTCGCTAAAAGTATAAGAACCGGCAGCAAGCGGGAGATAACTTTTTAGTCCGTGACGAACAAAAACAAAATGATTAAGATCAAGTTTGCTGAAAAAATCCAAACCGCCGGTAGTATTTCCCCAAGTGGGATCAACCGGCAACCATAGGTTTTTACGCTCATCATAATATTCGGCCCAAGCATGAAGAATGTCTTGATTTAAAGAGAGCGGTCTTAAGCGTGGATTGCTGGTATAACTGTAACCTTCGAGGGCTCTGGCGGGAATGCCGGCAGCTCGGGAAAGAGTAACAAAAAGGTCGCTAAATTCCAAACAAAGCAATGAACTTTTATTTTGTAAAGCTTGGAGAGCTCCTAGGCGTTCATAAGAATTTTTTTCCAGGCGGCCATAATCATAAATTAAATTTTTCACTAAATAATCATAAATTGCTTGAGGAGTTTTAAGTTTTTCCGCTAAATCTTTAATCTCCGGATTATCTACTTCCCAATATTTTTGTGGCCTTAGATACTTGGCTTTTTGGGTTGCTGAAAGTGCCGGTTCGATCAGTTCGGTTTTTTCTCTTAAATAAAGTTCGGCCGAGCCGGAAGCATTAATGATCAATTTTTCTTTGGGTTTTAACTTGAAGCTAGCCAGCCAATTACCATCCTCATCCACCCGGACAGCAAAGGGAGCAGGATTAAGATATTCATAAAAAACATGCTGGAAGGCCGTATCTGGCGGCAGCGCTATTTCCATGCTTGCCATTAAATTTGTGGGATTATCAAGGTGATAGGTTAACTTGAAATTAAAAATTTGGAGGTCACCAAAGGCGGCAGAAATGCCGCTAAACTTCAACAAGCTTTCTTTATTAAAAAAATAAAGTTTGTTTTCGCCTATCTGTTTTTCAAAATTGGGTTTGGGTTGAATAAAAGAAGGCGGGCCAAAGGCAAGAGGAATCACTAAATTAACTTGATAATCTTCCAAATCCTCTTTCTTTAAAACTGAAGGAATCCCTATTTCTAGAACTTGTCCATTAAGAAAAGCAAAATCCCAAGTTTTATAGGAAATTTTAAGTCGATTTTCTTTATTTTTACCAACAACTTTTTCTTTAAACTTCACTAAAATTTTAGTGTAATTGGGACCAGTTTCAACGGTGTGTTCAAGCCTCCCAAAATTGTCACTTACCCAAATTTCTGCCAAGCGATTGGAACCAAGGGTAATGCTATATTCACTCACATAGAGGTTAGCTAGAAGATTTCTGAGGCGAATTTCATGCTCAACCGAAACTGAGGCATCTTTATTGACCTGGTATTGAGAATAATAACTTGTGGCAAATTCAGGGGCGGCTAAAATTTTGGTGGGCAAAAAAAAATAAAAAAGAAGAAAAAAATTAAAAAATCGCCAAAAACTCCTAAACATAATTTAATTATACATTTTGTTATATTAAATTCTAGTTGACAAAATAACCAAAATTTTGCCAAACTAAAAACAAATTATAAATTTAAAATAACCAAATAATGCCAGTAACTCTTTATAAACGCCAGCGGGTAATTCTTGATTTTATTACCCAATTTATCCAAAAAAATGGTTATGCACCAACCTTGCGGGAGGTAGCCGATGCCGTGGGTCTTTCTTCTTTGGCGACCGTTCACGAGCATATTCAAAAATTGGTTGCCAAGGGAATTTTAAAGAAGAATCAGCGAGGGGGAGTGAAAAATATCCGGCTCCTTCATAAAAATTATGCTTCTTGGAGAGGGGCTGTTGATTTGCCGGTTTTGGGTTATATTGCTGCCGGTCAACCAATTGATCCCTATCCTCAAGCAGGCGTTACTCTTCAGGTGGCTCCCAATTTTTTAACTGAAGGAAGACGTTCATATGTTTTACAGGTTAAGGGAGATAGTCTAATTGAGGAAGGCATTTTGGACGGTGATTACGTGGTGATTGAGGAAAATCCGGAAATTCAAAACGGCGACATTGTGGTGGCTCTTCTTGATAACGGCTTGGCCACTTTAAAGCGTTTTTTTAAAGAAGAAACGCGGGTGAGACTTGAACCGGCTAATTCAAAAATGGCACCTATTTTTGCTACCAACGTTACCATTCAAGGCAAGGTTAGGGGAGTAATTAGAAAGTATTTTTAATTAGCCACGGCCACTTTTATTTTTTAATTGATAGCGATGGTGTTTTTTAAGCTTGTGGTAAATATAAAAAACTGCTAAGGCCACAAAAAACACCAAAATCAAAGCGTCAAATTTGTGGAAATAATTACCAAGCTTTTGCCAGTTATCTCCCAAGACTTTACCTAAATAAGCCAAGATTGCCGACCAAATGAAAGAACCGATAAAGGTATAAAGACTGAAAGTTTTCCAGTTCATACCGGAAATGCCCGCAGGCAAAGAAATAAAGGTACGAATCACGGGTAAAAGACGGGAAGTAAAAGCAATCAATTCGCCGTGTTTGGCAAACCATTCTTTAGCTTCATCAAGCTCGTACTCAAAAACAAGCACATATTTTCCATACCTTTTGATAAGAAAACGCACAAACTTCTCACCTTTATAAAAACCAACAAAAAAGGCTAAAAGCGAGCCTAACAAACAACCAATGGCGCCACTTAAAACCGTTAGCCAAAAATTAAAAACGCCTTTGGCCACCAAAAATCCGGAAAAAGGCATAATAATTTCTGAAGGCAAGGGAATACAAGCAGATTCGATTGCCATGGCAATCACAATCCCGCCATAGCTTAAATGGTTAATAATAAAAATAATCAATGAGGTCAAAATTTTAAATAGGAAATTGACGAGAAACATCTTCTTGCCAAGTTTTAACTAAAATCTTTTAATAATTCGCCAATATCGATCGTGGCAATGGTTTGTTGGCTTAAAGGTTTTTCCTTTAATGCAGCCACTTCTTCATGATAAGCTTTCTTTTTTTCTTGATAAAAAATTCCCACGGGAAGTTTTGTCGTTTCTAAAGCTTTTTTGAGGGCATTTAAGCGTTCATTTGGTTGATAGGAGGGTTCTAGCTGATAAATTTTTTCTCGATACCAGTCATAAGTTTTTTGTCGGTTCCAAATAACACAAGGCTGTAAAATTTCAATTAAAGAAAAACCTACATGTTGAATGCCTTTGATAATTAGATTCTTTAAGTGGGGAATGTCACCAGCAAAGCCTCGCGCCACAAAGGTGGCGTGGTTCATTAAGGCCAAAGCTAAAGGGTTAAGCGCTTCCTCAATTGAACCTTCCGGAGTAGAAGGAGTGATCGTTCTTTTAGGCGTCGTCGGGGAGAACTGACCAGTGGTTAAACTATAGCGTTCGTTGTCATGAACTAAAACCGTCAAATCATGATTGCCTCTCATTAAAGAAAGAAAGTGACTAGCTCCTTCCCCATAAAAACCGCCATCGCCAATGAGCGCTAAAACGGTTAAGTGGTGATTAGCCAGTTTTATACCTGCTGCGGCGGGGACAGAACGACCATGTAAACCATGAAAAGCATAAGTTTTAATAAAATCTGCCATATTGGCATTACAACCCACATCGTAAGTAATTACCACTTCGTGAGGTGCTAACTGAAGTTCGCCTAAGGCTTCTTTTAAGGCTTGACTAATGCCCCAGTTACCACAGCCGGGACAAAAAGTAGGTGAAATAGCGGTTTCGTAAACGTTAGGATTAATCATAAGAATTTATGCAAATAATCAACAATTTCTTCGGGATAAAACGGCCGGCCGTCATATTTCAAAAAGTTATGCTTAATTTCAAGGCCGAGTTGTTCTCTTATGAGGCTAACGAGTTGGCCGGTAGCGTTGACCTCTAAAACAAGCAAAATCTCCTTGTCTTTGGTAAATTCCGCAAGCGCCTTTTTGGGGAAAGGCCAAAGCAGATTAAGATTTAAAAAGTTAATTTCGGAGGCTTTTTCTTTAAGATTTGCCAGGGCTTCCAAAATTGGTCCTTTGTTGCTGCCCCAAGATATCAGGCCAATTTTTTTACCATTGCCAGTCTGAAAGGGTTTTAAATCCTCAGTTTCCTGACGCAAAGTTTCAAATTTCCTTAATCTCTTCTCGACCATTAATTTTCGCATCTCGATTGTTTCGGTAGCAAAACCAGATTCATCATGTTCGTAGCTGTTAGCGAGATGTTCGCCATCAGGCCAACCTGGTAAAGAACGAAAAGAAATACCGTTTTCGCTGTTTAAATAACGCTTGAAGTTTTTGCCTATCGGTTGGTTTGCAAACGAATATCTTGAATTTTGCCAAACGCCGGCTGGTGCCTTGATCGTGGTTAAACTTTCTGCCAGATATTTATCAATTAAAATAATGACCGGTAATTGGTATTTTTCGCTGAAATAAAAAGCCTGACGCGTTAAATAAAAACATTCCTCAATATCACCGGGGCTCAAAACCAAACGGGGAAATTCTCCATGAGAGGCGTTAATCACAAACTTCAAATCAGCTTGATCACTCCATGTCGGCATGCCAGTGGAAGGACCACTTCGCATGCCTTCAACCACCACAATGGGCAACTCCATCATCCCGCTCATACCTAAAGTTTCGGTCATGAGACAAAAACCGCCACCAGAAGTCGCCACCATGCTTCTTACGCCCGCAAAAGCCGCTCCCACTGCCATGTTGATGACAGAGATTTCATCTTCGGCGTGTTTTACCAGCAACTGATAAGCTTTGGCTTTACTCGCTAAATAATGAAGAATGCTCGTAGTGGGTGTCATCGGATAGGCGGCATAAAACTTCATGCCGGCGCTGATAGCCCCTAAGGCAACCGCTTCATTGCCTGAAATTAAAATTTTTGCCTCCTTGATTTGGGGTTGAACCAAAGCTATTTTTTTATCAGAAAATTTCTCTTGAGCAAAGGCAAAACCTGCTTCAACTACTTTTTGATTTTCTTGAATAACCCTTGGTTCTTTATCAGCAAAAATTTGCGCAATAACCTCTTTGAGAATTTGAAGCTCGATTCCCAAAAGAAAAATAACGGCCCCCAAAGCGGTATTATTGGCCATGACAGGCAGACCGCCGCTTTCCTTGGTTAACTGCTGCAGGGGAATGGCTAGATAAACACCCGTAAGTTTTCCTAAAAATTCGAGTTTAATTTTTTCCGAATCATAAATAACCAGTGAGGTGTTGGTTAATTCCGGCTGATGACAGCGAAGGCTTTCTTCATCTAAAGCAATCAATAAATCAAGGTTTTTTACCTGAGAATACACTGGTTTACCGGCAGCATGAACCTGATAAGTATTGTGACCACCACGAATAAGCGAAGGATACTCGATATAGTCAAAGGTCCAAAAACCCGCTTTCATTAAGGTTTTTGAAAGGATCAAACCTACTGATTTGATGCCTTCGCCGGCTTTACCGGCAATTTTGATGTTGATTGAATCTTTCATAAACTAATATTCTTCTAAGGTTGATAAGTCACCTACAGGCAAACCTAACTCTTGAGCTTTCAGCACTCTTCTTAAGATTTTACCTGAACGCGTTTTGGGTAGTTTCTCCACAAATTCTATTTCGCGCGGGTAAGCATGTCCCGCTAATTCCTTTTTCACAAACTGCTGCAAACGAAGCGCTAAATTTTCTTTCCCCTGTTTACTTTTAATCAATTCCTTCTGTTGTTTATCCAAAACCACAAAAGCTTTAATAATCTCGCCTCGCAAAGGATCCGGTTTGCCGATTACCGCAGCCTCAATGACACCCGGATAAGCAATCAGCGCAGATTCAACCTCAAAAGGGCCAACTCTTTCGCCTGCGGTTTTGATAACATCGTCAGCCCGACCCACAAACCAGAAGTAACCTTCTTTATCTTCAAAAGCCAAATCACCGGTAAAATACCAGCCGTTTTTAAAATAACTTTGGTATTTTTTGGGCCGTTGCCAAATTTTAGCCATCATTGCTGGCCAGCCGGGTTTTAAGGCAAGATTGCCAATTTTGCCGCAAGATAGTCTTTTACCCTGAGAATCAACGATGGCGGCTTTGATACCTGGCACAGGTTTACCCATGGAACCCGGTTTGATCGGTAAACAAGGATAGTTGGCAATGACAATCCCCCCGGTTTCCGTTTGCCAGTAATTATCGTAAAAGGGAATACCAAAGGCTTTTAATCCCCACAAAACCGCTTCCGGATTTAAAGGTTCACCTACCGAAGCAAGGTGACGCAAGCAAGAAAAATCATATTTTTTCACCAGTTCAAACCCAGCCGCTGCCAACATCCTAATGGCGGTTGGCGCCGTATACCAGACGTTCACCCGATAATCGTTAATCAATTGATACCAACGAGCGGGTTCAAAACGTCCTTCATAAACAAGGGTCGAAGCTCCAGCTGCCCAAGAGCCTAAAATTTCATAGGCGATGCCGGTAACCCAACCGGGATCAGCCGTACACCAGTAAACATCTTCGTCTTTTAAATCTAAGACCCATTTTGCCGTAAAACATTCATGAATCACCGCGCGGTGTAAATGAACTACGCCTTTGGGTTTGCCAGTAGTCCCCGAAGTGTAGAGCATAAAAGCTTCCTCGGTTTCTCTCGTGCGGGCAATTTTAAACTTAACTGCTTCTTTGCTTAAATTCTCATAAAACCACAAAGTCTTTGGTTGGCTTTTTTTAATGATTAATTTTTGACCTTTTACAAAGTTTTTCCGATTCCAAGCATCAATTAAAATAATTTTTTTTAAGGACGGTAAGGCTTTTTGGATTTTTAAAATTCGCGGATAAAGCTGAGGGTCGGTAATTAAAATTTTGGCAGCGGAATTTTGCAGTCTATCCTTTAAGGCTTGGGGGCCGAAAGCCGCAAAAAGAGTGCCGGCAATAGCTCCAGTCTTGAGAATTCCTAAAAAGGAAAAATAAAGTTCTGGAACTCTGGTTAGGAAAATAAAAACTCTTTCTTTTCTTTTAATCCCTAGTTTTTTTAACAGATTGGCTACCTGATTAGAAATTAAAGAAAGCTGTAAAAAAGTATATTTTTCTTTTTCACCGGTTTCTGATTCCCAATAAAGGGCAATTTTGTTTTTTCGAAAGTTTGCCGCATTTTTGTCTACCGCCACATAGGCAGCATTTAGGCTGCCGTCGGCAAAATAATCAATTGCTTTTTTCGCTTCTGTCCATTTAAATTTTTTATAAGTTTGCTCGTAATCAACTAAATTGGGTTTGAAAGGTAAATCCCTTACAATTTTATTTTTCTTATTGATCATAAAGTAAACCCGTTTGCGCGCCCAAAACCTCAATTTCCGCTTTGGCATTTTGAGCGGCAAAGGCCATTGCTTTTTTAGGATTACCGGTTTTTAAATATTTGCCTAAAAAACCTGCCGAGAAAGCATCACCTGCTCCGGTAGTATCGACTCTTTTAGCCTTAAGTGGACTCTGCCAGAAAGAGAGGGTTGGTGAATAAAAGTAACTGCCTTTTTGATCATGGGTCACCAAGACGATGGGGATCCCTAAAATTTTTGCAAAATTTTCCTTGGCTGGCTCAATTACTTCCGGTTTTTTCTTTAAGACCGTTGCTAATTCATAAATGTTTAAATCAAGGATATCACATAAAGAAAAATAATCTTTCAGCCACTTTAAACCTTTACGATATTCATTGCCGTGTAAAGAAAGAAAAATTTTAAGGCCTGATGCCTTAGCCCGCCGCAAAACCGCCAGTTTTTCTTTCTTTGGCCAATAAGGCAGACTAAACAAAGCCAACCAGTCAAAATTTCCTAGCATTTTTGCCACCTTCTTTGTAAAATTAAGCTGATCGGCTGAAGAACGATAATTAATAATCGTGCGGTAACCTTCTTCATCCAAAAGAATTGCTGAAAGAGGACTTTTTTCAAGTTGGCGATCAACCAGTTCGAGGTTTACCTTTTCTTGGTGCAGATTTTGATAAATCATCTTGCCAAAAGTATCAGTGGCGATTTTAGCCCACAACCAAACTTCGTGTCCTTGTCTTTTCAAAGAAATACTGGCATTGGCGGCACCACCGCCAAAAAATTGATAAAGCTCTTCCACAGTATATTTACCCCCATAGGCTAAAGATAAACGATTTTTGAGTCGGCGTTGACGGAAAATCGAACCTCTAAAAATTAAATCAATGGTAGCACTGCCGATGACCAAAATTTTCATAATTTTTTATCTTTTCTTATTATACAAGACTTTGGGCTGTCATAACTGCTGGTTTGGGAATACGCAAAATTTTTAAAATTGTGGGCGCAACATCGCCTAAAATACCTTTGGGAAGATTTAAGGGGTAGGTTTCTGCTAAGTTGTTAATCAAAATAAAGGGAACGTTATTGGCTGAATGCTGGGTGTCTATTTCGCCTGAAAGTTGATTAAGCAGTTCCTCGGCATTGCCGTGATCTGCGGTAATGATAACAGTGCCCTTTAACGCCAGCACCGCTTCAACAATTTTACCTACACATTCATCAACCACCTCAATGGCTTTAATACAGGCAGAAAGCTTAGCCGTATGAGCCACCATATCCGGATTGGCAAAGTTAATCAAAATAAAATTATAACTTTGACTTTTGATTTTTTCGAGGGCTACTTGGGTGAGTTCGCGAGCCGACATTTCTGGTTTTAAATCATAAGTGACTACCAGTTGAGAAGGTACCGTCAGCCATTCTTCTTTGGGAAAAGGTTGGTCATGAAAACCGTTAAAATAGTAGGTGACAAAGCGTTCTTTTTCGGTTTCGGCAAGATGGAGCTGGCTTAAGCCCTTTTCTGAAAATACCTCGGCCAAAGGAAGGTTTAATTTTTGAGGCGGAAAGGCAACTGCTTTGACTGGCAAATTTTTTTCATATTCGGTCATCGTCACAAAAAAGAGATCCGGTAGGAAAAGGCGGCGTTGAAAAACCGGCTCTTGGATTTGCCATTGTTTGCGCGCTTCCGGTCCCAAATATTTTTCAAAATAAGGATCAAAGGCTCTTTTAGAGGCCTCGGCGGCAAAATTTTTTAAAACGAAAGCTTTGGTTAACTGGCGCGGCCGGTCAACCCGGAAATTATAAAAGATCACGCCGTCATTATTTTTTACCAAACCTACCGGAATTTTACTTTGGTCAACAATCACAATCGGCGAAATAAACTCGTCAGTTTCGCCGCCTTCGTAGGCGCGCTGTAAACCTTCTTCAGCCGAATAAGCAAAATGACCCTTGCCTTCGGTTAAGGCAAGATAGGCTTTTTCGGTGCGACTCCAGCGGTTATCTCTGTCCATTGCCCAGTAACGACCCATGAGGGTACCAATTTGGCCGACTTTAAATTCCTCTATTTTCTTTAAAACTTCATGAATATAAATCAGGGCAGAGGTTGGTGGTGAGTCACGACCGTCAGTAAAGAGGTGCAAAATAACGTTTTTTAAACCCTGAATTTTTGCCAATTGCAAAAGCGCAAAAAGATGCTCATTGTTAGCATGAACGCCGCCGGCGCCAATCAATCCCAATAAATGTAGAGTCGTTCCTTGCTTTTTAACATGGTTACAGACTTTAAGAAAGGCAGGATTTTCAAAAAAGGAGCCATCGGCAATGGCTAAATTAATTCGGGGTAAATCTTGATAAACAATTCTCCCTGCTCCTAAATTGAGGTGACCTGTTTCAGAATTTCCCTCACAGCCTTTGGGCAAACCAACCGCCTCACCGGCGGCTGCCAGCTGGGTATGGGGATATTTCTGCCAAAAATAATCGAGATTGGGTTTATGTGCCAAGGCAATCGCATTCCCGGGCCCAGCAGGAGCTATTCCCCAACCATCCAAAACAAGCAATACCAATAAAGGGGAAGACTGATTCATAATTGTGGTGGTCTGCGTTGAATTTCTGCTTCAATCGCTAAAAGTCGATTATATTTACTTACTCGTTCGCCTCTAGCCGGCGCACCAAATTTTGTAAACTGGGCACCGATACCCATGGCTAAATCAGCAATAAAATCATCGTTGGTTTCACTGCCGCGTTGGGAAACTATCAACTGCCAAGATGCATCTTTGGCAGCCTTAACTACGGCCATCATTTCCGTAATCGTGCCCACCTGTAAAGGTTTGATAATCACGCCATTGCAGGCTTTCAACTTAATAGCTTTTTGCAGGCGTTTAAGGTTGGTGCATAAAAGATCATCGCCAACAATCACGGTTTTCTTGCCCAACAATTCGGTAATGTTTTGCCAGCTTTCCCAGTCGTCTTCAAAAAAGGGATCTTCTAAAAGCAAAGTATGATATTGGCGCGTTAAGTCCTGATAATAATTAAAAAATTCTTCAGGAGAAAAAGCTTGGGCGCGATCTTTAATAAAATATTTGCCTCCCTGATAAAACTGATTGGCCGCAACGTCCAAACCTAAAAAAACGTCAATATTAAATTTATAACGTGTATCTGCAATCGCCTCTCTGATAATTTCCACGGCATCAAGATTGGTAAAAAGGTTGGGGGTAAAACCACCATCGTCACCCACCGAGTGAACCAAATTCCTAAAAATTAAAGTTTTCTTAAGCGCCTGATAAACCTCCACGCCGACTTCTAATGCCTGTTTAAAACTAAAACGAGAGGTGGGCACCAGATGATACTCTTGAAAATCTAAATTACCAATGCCATGTTTACCGCCGTTGATCAAATTAAAACAAGGGGTAGGCAATCTGAGGGGTTGCTTAATTAATTTATATTTTTGCCATAAGTAAGCATAGACAGGAAGATTAAAAGATTGGGCACTGGCCTTTAAAACTGCGGTGGAGACGGAAATTAAGGTATTGGCACCTAACTTTTCTTTTTTTTCTGTACCATCCAGACTTAAAAGAATTTCGTCAATTTTACCTTGAAAGCTGGCTTCCTGACCGATTAGGGCAGGAGTGATGGTTTTCTGGATAATGTCGATGGCTTTTAAAACTCCCATACCCTTGAAACGCTCCATATCCTTATCTCTTAATTCCACGGCTTCGTAACCACCCAAAGAAGAACCCGAAGGCACCGAAGCCGTACCCCAATAACCACCCTCAAGATAAACCGTGGTTTCTAAGGTCGGAAAACCACGACTATCAAGAATCTCCCGAGCGGTAATGTGTTTAATTTGTGCCATCTTTATTTAAACAGATTTTTCTCAGCTTCGTAAATCATTTTTCTTCCATAGCTAAGCACGTCGGGATTTACCGAAATGCTGGTAATTCCCCAATTAATTAATTTTTTTACCAGATCCGGATATTGACTTGGAGCCTGGCCACAAATAGAACTTGAAACTCGGTGTTTTTGACAACCTTTAATCACTTTTTCTAAAGCCCACAAAACTGCCTCATTTCTTTCGTCAAATTCGGCAGCCACCGTTTCATTGTCTCTATCCAGCCCCAAAATAAGCATGGTTAAATCATTGCTGCCAATCGAAACGCCGTCAATGCCTACCGCTAAAAAATCATCGAGTAAAATTACGTTTGACGGAATTTCAACCATCATCCAAAGTTTAAAATTATGGTTTCTTTCTAAGCCGTGTTTTTTAATAATCTGTTTAACTTTACTCAATTCCTTGACCGTTCTTACAAAAGGAATCATCAACCATAAATTATCTAATTTGAGTTTGTGTCGTACAAATTTTATGGCTTTAAGCTCCAAGGCAAAAACTTGTTCATCGGCAACATAACGAAAAGCTCCTCGATAGCCAAGCAGGGGATTCGCTTCTTTGGGTTCGTAGGCTTTGCCTCCCTTAAGATTGGCATATTCCGAAGTCTTAAAATCAGTTGTCCGATAAACTACCGGGCGCGGATAAAAAGCCTTACAAAACTTAGTTAAACCTTCAGTAAGCCGGTCAATAAAAACTTGACTTTGGCCTTCATCGATGAGCTTGCGGGGATGAGTGCCAATGGCGGCAATCATAAACTCTGCCCGCAGTAAACCCACGCCGTCAACATCTTCAGCGGCTACTTTTTCTGCCAGTTCAGGCTCAGCTAGATTCACATAAAGTTTGGTGCGCGTCTGAAAGGAGCCAGTTTTTGGCAGCGAATAAGAAAAATTATTGGCAAAACCAGCCTGAGCGTTAAGAAAGCCGCCGGCAAAGACCTCGCCTGTTTTCCCGTTAACCGTTACTACCTGGCCAGTTTTAAGCACTTTGGTTCCTTTGTTTGTACCGACGACACACGGCAAACCTAACTCGCGGGAAACAATTGCCGCATGTGAAGTTTGACCGCCGCGATCCGTAACGATGGCGGCCACTTTTTTCATGGCCGGCACAAAATCCGGCGTCGTCATTTCGGTTACCAAAACTTCACCGCGTTTAAGTTTGCCGATCTCTTTTACAGAACTAATAATTCTGGCGTAACCTGTGCCAATACCCGGTGAAGCCGGATCGCCTTTAACCAGCAGTTTAAGTTGAGTTTTTGGGACTACTTCTTTGGGGGGAATTTTTGGGTTCACCAAGGTGGTGATTGGTCTAGCTTGAAGAAGATAAATTTTACCTCTGCTTACGGCCCATTCAATATCCTGGGGGAAAAAATAATGCTGGTGAACTTTTTTTCCCAAACGACTCAATTCAAGAATTAATTTGTCAGGAAGTTTTTGTTTTTCTTGTTCTTTAGCCGGCACTTTAACCTCAAGAGTCTGCTGGGCTTTTTTTGCTAATTTTATTGACTGTTTCGCAATCACTTTCTTTTTAATTTTTAAAGTCAGCCTATCTACTTCATAATGATCAGGTGTTACTGTTCCCTGAACCAGAAATTCGCCTAATCCCCAAATAGCTTCAATTACCAAAAGCCGTTTTTGCTGATTCAGGGGATCAGCGGTAAACATCACGCCGGAAACTTCAGCTTCAATCATCTTTTGAACAATCACGGCCAAACCGGTTTTAAGGTGATTAAAACCTTTCTCTTGGCGATAAAAAATAGCCCGCGGCGTAAAAAGTGAAGCCCAACAATGTTTCATTTTCTGAAGGAGAGTCGCCTCACCGACCACATTTAAATAACTGGCTTGCTGGCCGGCAAAAGAAGCTCCTGGCAGATCTTCTGCCGTGGCCGAAGAACGCACAGCCACCGGGGTTTTATTAAAAAGACCAACCAATTGTTCGTAGGCGATAAAAACTTCTTTGGCAATCGTCTTGGGTACGGGCGCGGCCAAAATCAATTTTTGAACGGCTCGGGAAACTCTTTGAAAAGAATTGGGGTCGTTCTTATCCGCTAGCTTTAAAATTTGCGCAATTTTTTCTTTAAGCTGGTTAACCTTAAGGAAATAAAAATAGGCTTGAGCGGTCAAGACAAAACCCGGCGGTACTGGGAGACCACAACCGGTCAACTCGCCTAAGTTTGCACCTTTACCGCCTACACTTGGAAGATCATCTTTGTTAATTTCTTGAAAATTTTTAATAAATTTATACTTTAACATGATTAAAATTTAAGCGAGTTCCTTTTTAAAAAAATCAACCCAAGGAATGGGACTGGGATCCAGTTGGTTAAGCATTGCTAAATAAAAACTCACAAAACTGCCCAGCTGAATTGTTTCAAAAGCCTGATTGAGGCGATTTTTACCGCTTAATTTCACTTTTTCGTACTTTAAAGTTAACTTTGTGAGGACTTTTTGGGTAATCGTGATTCTTTTTTGATTGCGAGGATGATAAAGGTCGCTCTCCAAAAAAATAAAAAATAAATTTTGGGGGTTGGTTTTAGGAAAACTTAAACCTTCTAATAAATGATGATTAAGTTCAGGAATTTCAAAATAATAAGCGAGATTTTTGGCGTTTTCGTTTAGCTGATTGCGCCAGGCATGAAGGGCACCCACCACGAATTCGGCTCCAATCAGCACGGGAATTCGGCCATAAAATTTTTGGGCTAATTGTTTGGCAAAATTTTGTTTAAAACTGACTGAAAAATCATATCTTTTTACGACTTCTTTAAGGAATGAAATCAACTCTTTTATTTCTTTCTCGGAAACCGGCAGCAGTCTGAGGGCAGCGAGCAAAAGGATTTGCCCTAAAATTTGATAACCTAAACTCATTCTTGGTTGACCACAACGATTGTATTTAGGCTGAAAGCTGAAATAACCAGGATAGTGGTTTTCCTGGCCAATTTTAGCCAATTCACCGCCTTGAGCTAAAATCATAATTTTAGCTTTTCTTTTTTTTGCTTCGGTATAAGCCGCCAAGATTTCTTCGGTATTACCGGAATAACTGGAGAGGATGAGTAAAGTTTTTTCGTCAACATAAGCCGGGAGCTGATAATTGCCAAGAGGGATAAGGGGAAGCTTAAGTTTATCGGCAAAAAGCCGCTCGGCCACTCTGGCGCCCAAACGGGAACCACCCATGCCGTTGACGACGATTTTGTCCACTTTTCGATAAGAGGATGGTAACTTAATTTTTTTTAGCTCCTGGTAGGTTTGCTGACATTGTAAGCCAAGTTGTTGGACCGAAGCCAAAAGTTGACTTTTATCTAGTTTTTTAAGCAAGTTGGGATTATCAAGTTGATTCATGGTTTCATTTTAAACAATTGCTTTTCATCAAGCAATCTGTTTCAATTAAATTTTTTTTAGTTGATTGAAATTGCTTACTGCAACTGACAAACGCCAAAATAATTAGCATGAAGTTTTAAAATAAGTTTTAAGCTAAGTTTTAATATTTAGGCAATTTCTTGGGTATTTACCCCGTAACTGAAATCAATTTCCGGATGCCGATGAAGAATTGCCTTAATAGCCTTTCTTAAATTTTCATATTTAGCCTTGGTTTTGGCTTCAAATTTAATTGTCATGTAAGGACCGTTTTGACTGGCCCGGATAATGGCCATTTCTGTCGGCGTATCGGCGCGAATACCGTCAATGGTTAAATATTTTGCGGTTTTGCCAAAGAGTTTTCTTAAATCGGCGGCAATTTTGGTGTCAATAAATTTAAATTTAATCTCGTCTGGCAGGCCAAGTTTAATTTCCGGACTGGAGTAATATTTCGGCAGCTCATCAATTGCCTGAGCCAAAGAAATTTGACGACGCGCCAAAAATTGAAGCAGACGCAGGGAAGTATAAGCACCGTCGTCATGACCAAAGAAGTTATCCATAAAAAAGAAGTGACCGGAGAGCTCACCGCCAAAGGGTGCTCTTTCTTCCTTGAGTTTGGCTTTAATGAAAGAGTGACCGGTAAGCCAGATTATGGGTTTGCCGCCGGCGCTTTCGATGGTTTCCGGCACAATCTTTGAACATAAGGTATTGAAAATAATTTTGGCACCCTTCATAAAACTTAGAATATCTTTGGCAAAAATTGCCACCAAAACATCGTTCCAGACGAAACGTCCATGCTCATCAACGATTCCCAAACGATCGCCGTCAGTATCGTAAGCAAAACCCAAATCTGCTTTTTCTGCGATTACTCTTTTGGCCAACCTTTCCATTACCATTTTTTCGGTAGGATCGGCTGTTCCCGAAGGAAAATTGCCATCCAAGCGACAGTTTTGTTCAATCACTTCGCAGTTAAATTCCCGAAAAATTTGCGGTAAAAATTTGCCGGCTGGCCCATTACAAGCATCAACAACCAGTTTAAATTTTTTCTTCAGCTCAATCCTTTTTTTTAAATCTTTAAGATAAAAGGGGAAGAGGTTTTGTTTTTGTTGCGTTCCTAAACGCGGATAACGTTTAAAAACCTGATTTTTGATGATACTTTTCAACTCTGCTATTTCTTCGGTAACTAAGGTGTCAGAAAAACCGCTGGCAAGCTTCACGCCGTTATATTCTTTGGGATTATGAGAGGCCGTAATCATCACGCCGCCTTTGCAAAGATTGTGATACTGGGAAAAATACATCATTTGGGATAATCCTAGGCCGTTATCAATAACTTTAACCCCACCTTTTGCCAGCTCATCCAAAACATTTTCTTTAAAACTGGGAGAGGATAAACGATTGTCATGCATTAAAACCACTTCGTTAATTTGACGGCGATAAAGAAAGGTCAGGTAAGCCTTGGCAATTAAACGAACGGCTGTTTCGTTGAGCTCTTCCGGTACCTTACCCCTAATATCATAACCCCGAAAGATATTAAAAGAAAGCTTAAACATAAATTTCTTCAAATTACCTTTACAGCATTAATCTTATAGTTCTGCAAGCAAAAAATCAAGATGGCAAAGCAAACTTCTTAAAGTTTGTCCTGTTTTTACCCTTTTCTCGACGCTTAGTAATTTTTGATAAAAACTGGTTAATTGCTCAAGTTTAAATTTTTGACTTTGTGCCAATAACTTTGCCCGCTGCCAAGGTGCCAAACCAACAAAAGCGCTTTGCCCAAGACTCCGACCAAGAATCAATTGACTCATACGTCGAACCAGCAGGTAAAAAATTAATTCCGGCGGTTCTGATTTAAGTTGATGAAGTTTTTGGAGCATCATGCTTTGGTTGCCCGGACAAAGCGCGTCAAGAAACTGAAAAATCAAGGGGGGAATTTTAAAAAGTTTAACGGTAAATAAAGTTCCTATTTTTTTCAAAAGCGATGCCGGGATAATTTTTTCTTCCCATAAAATCAAAGACGAAGAGGGTTTTAGACTAGAAAAATAATTTATAAACTTTTCTTTAAGCGTAGCTGGTTTGCGGGAAAGCAAATTTTCCACGATTACCAGTTTTGCTTGGCCAAAAAGCGAGCGCGTTTCTAAAGCTTGCTTTAAGTCTTCAAGTTTAACGGTTTCCCCGTCAAGGACAAGTACTTCTTCTTTTTGCTCTTTGCTTTTGCGCAAAAGCTGAAAAAGATAATTTCGCGAAGCCAAAAGATTATCTCCGTGAATCAACAGCATGCCTCTTGATAGCGTTTAAAAATTTTTTCGATGTGTTGTTGGTTAATTCCCCCTTTCTGCCGACGACGGTGAGGCAAGAGCGCCCCAGAAAAATTTTTCGGAATGTGAAGAAGTTCATGAATTAAAACCTTTACTTGTTCGCTGGTTGAAAGACGAGAAAAATGCTCACTTAAAACTTCAAGGCAGTAATGGGCTTTAAGATTTAAGGCTATTTGCCAAATGCGGGGCAAAGCCCAAATGCGGGCATAGGCCCGGGATTTAGCTTCAAAGCTGCGAAAACAAATAATCCTTCGGGGATCAATATGCGACAGCCGGCTCCTCACGACAATTTCTTTAATCTGCTGCTGGAGTTTTTTATCAATTACTAATTTCATTTAATTAAATTTTAGCCATTTCAAAATTGCTTGCCATTTTTCTTTAGGTAATTTGAGAGAAACTTCTTGAGAGGCAGATTCCGTAACCAGCCTAACGCCTAAAGTTTGGGCCAAACGTTTTTCCGCTGTCAACTGCGGTTGCCCTTTTTCTTTGGCGATATTTTTAATCACTTCGTAAGCCATTTTTGGTTGCATGTCTGCTTGAAGCAAGGAAAAAGCCTTAAAAGGTCCGTCTGCGGCAAAAAGCACAAACGGAGTAACGCTTACGATTTCTTTTTCCTGCCAAATCTCGGCAAAAGCAGTTTGATAATAGTTGGCTACCTTTGCTTCAGATAAACGCTTTTCATCCCACCCAGTTTCTGTAATAAATATCGGTAGATTTTTAGAGGTAAAATTTTTAAGAAAATTTCGCTCATAGCGATAGCCCACAAGACTGGAGACGTGGCTGGCCTGCGGGCTGCCGGCAAAACCAGGATTGGGATAGGCATGACTGGTCCAGCCGTCAATAAACTCAAAGACGTCCGGTTCTGCTCTGACCATTTCTTCAATAAAGTTATAAAGATTTAAACAGTTTCTCTCATTGGGAGCGGCGGCATCCAAACCAGCGGGTAAAATAAAAAAATCTTCACTGCGGCTTTTAAAAATTTGACTGGAATATTTTAAAATTTTTGCATAACCAGCCGGATCTAACCGACCGCCCCATTCTTGAGCATGGTTTGGCTCGTTATAAATAATCACATAACGATTTTGGGTTGGCCAGTTCAAATCAGCTAAAAAATTAGCAAAATCCAAAGATTGGTAGAGATTAGGTTCTTCCCAGCCAATTGTCGTCATCACTGTCGCCAAACGAATTAGGGGAATAAGATGAAGCCTTTGACAATTATCCATAAATCTTTGCCATTTGAGGCGATCCTTATCATCATCCCGTAACGGCACGGTGACATAACCCCAGTCGCCACCATTGCCGTTAACCAAATCAGCTACCTTTTCCACCTCGTTGGGATCCAAAATATGGACGCCTACCTTGTTATTGGGAACCGCCAATGGGTCCAGCACGGCACAAGCTTCATTCTTTAAAATAAACAAACAAAGCAAATAAATTAAAATTAGCGCTTTAAAACACCTCATTTTTATTTTGACCTAAAGGCTTGATCATGACAAAGATAATGGCAGATAGCTACCGCCAAGGCATCGGCCGCATGCTGGGGGCGGGGAATTTTGCGGATTTTAAGAATTTTTCTTACCGCTGCCTGTAATTGTGGCTTTTTGGCCCAGCCGTAGCCGGTGAGATTTTTTTTAATTGCCAAAGGCGAATATTCAACCACCGGAATTTTTCTTTTTGCCGCCGCCAGCATTACCGCCCCCATCGCCTGACCAACCGCGGAAGAGCTTTTGGCATTGGTATTAAAAAAAAGCTGCTCAATTGCCAAAATTTCTGCGCCAAACTGGTCAACCGTTTTGCCAACTTCCTCAAAAATAAACTCCAGTCTTGCCGGTTTAGTGTCGGCAATTTTGGTTTTAATGCAGGCATGGTGAAGAAGTTTGATTTTACCATCAACAACTTCGATCACCCCCAAGCCTGTTTCCGCAGTACCGGGATCAATTCCCAAAATAATCATTTTTCATGACAACTAAAAGGTTTAATATCTTTAATTTTAAGGTAAAGACTTTTAAAAGCAAGTCGATGAGCCAATTCATTTGCATGATAATCAAATTGGCTGACCATCAATTCTTTTGGTTTATAATTGGAAAAAATCGGTAATAAATCCAGCACGGCCACTTTATTTGCTTCAAAAAAGTTTACTAAACGCTGATGAATACTGGTGGCTGGATACGCCGGCCCAATAAACTTCAAATAAGGAAGCAAAAAAACTGCCAAGGTCACTTGATTTTCTCTGGTGTAATTAATTATTTCTTGAAGCCTTAACAAATGACGCACCCATAATTCCGGATCGTAATATTGCTGCTCATAGTTTAGGGTCCAGCAGACCTCACCAAAGGTAGGAAAAACAAAGCGGTGATAAAAACGAACGTATAAATATTCTAAGGCATAAGAGGCATTCAATGCTTCTCTTAAAACCGGCACGTAGCGGTAAGCAAAAATCCGGTTGTAGCAGGGCTGGATATGGCGAGCAGTCAATTCGGAACCACCATCATCCAGATAATAAGCAATCACTACCGCATCAATCTTATATTTTAAAAGATAATCCTTAATGAGTTTGGCCTCGTCGCGGCTGCTCATGCCCGGCAAAGCCAGATTATAAATTTTAACAGTTTTGCCAAAATTGCGGCAGTCTTGGTTGAGTTGTTGGCCCAAAAGGTCAGACCATCGGTCGGCTTGATTTTTTATGCCGTATCCCCACGTATAAGAATCACCCAAAACCATAATTCTTATTTCGTTGGCAGCCTTATCTTCAAAAAAATGGTCATTGCGAAAACCAAAAGCGTTGATGACTACATGGCGGTCTTTCCAGCGTTGCGTGGTTTTTATTTGAAAGATATTATCGGTGGCATCAAAAATATAGCGATAATAAATCTCCAAGGCATAAAAAAGATTAACCAGTAAAAATAAAAAAATAAAAAAATTAAAAAGTAAGTTTTTAAGAGTTGAAGCTGTCATTTTTCTTAATAAACGAAAGCTATAAAAAGTGGCAATTAAAAAAAGAAAATAGGCGATCAGAAAAGGGTAGAAGTCCTGCCAAAAATATCTTAAATGACTCAGGCCGTTAACCATAAGGTTTGACATAAAACTAACTGAAGTTTACTGAAAAATTAGAATTTTAACAATACTTGTTTCCTAAAATGAAGACTGATAAGATAAACTAGATGAAAATTTCCCTAAAAATTTTTCTTCCCATTTTTTTTCTGACAGCTTTAACGGCTTACTTTTTAGGTAAAAATTCTCAACAGACGACAATTTTCCAAGATAAAAACTGGCAGAAATTTATTCAGAAAAATCTTGAATGTCAATCGTTTACGGCTTACTCTTATCTTTACGAAAAAGGGAAAAAGTCAGGCCAGACAAATTTTAAATTGGTAGATGACGGTTGGCAGCTTACGCTTCTTGACCCAGACTCTTTGGCTTTAGAAAGGCCGGCCTCGCTTTCTGCTTGGCTTAAATTAGGTAAAGAGATTTATATTTTGGATTTTCGGGACAATCAATGGTGGCAAAGTTCTCATGCTCCAGTCCGTCTTTTATCAGCACTCGATTTTAGAAATTATTTAAAACTGTTGGCTGATCCCAAAAACAATTTCTTAGAGGTGCGCTTTCTTAAAAGGGACCTGTGTGAGGAAAAATTTTGTCTCCAATATGAAATCATTGATAAACATATCCAGTTTCCGGGCAGAAATCTTCTTAGTCATTATCTCTGGTTTGACGAAGAAGACTATCTCTTAAAGAAAGAGGAGTATCTCAATGGCAGCGGAGACATTTCCCTTACCGAATATTTTAACTGCAATCAAACGGTCATTGAAAAACCTAGTAAAAGCAAACAGGTTGCGGAAGAAAAAGACATTTTTATGTTGCCGGGCACGATCTTTAAAGCCAAAGGTAATGAGTTTTGGCCCAAACCAGCTGTGGTTCCCTTTTTTTATTGAAGCCTACTTAAAATAAGCTCTGTCAGGCGGATGGTTTAATTGCTCTTTTTGGCCCCCAGCTTTTCGTTTATCTTATTCTCTGTTTATTTTTCCGGTGCACCATCATTGCCGCCCTTTGCTTTTAGACATATTCTAAGAACTAAGTTTATTATCAAGCTTAGCCACTATTTCCGAGTAATTTTGGTCTAGTGGGATTAACAAATTTATTAAATCTTTTAGTTCTAACCAAAAATTAAATAGTGCCATTTTGCCTGAAAACAAGGATTTGCTAGTAAACTCTTTTACTCTATCTACTTGAACCTCATTACCAAACAGCTTAGCTAATGTTCCTTTGCCTGTATGCGTTGGCAACTAAATATTTCCCAGCTAGCTTTTCTTCTAAAGCATGATGCGGTCTTTCCAGAATTATATTATAGGTTAGCAGATATGTTTTGCCAGCTTGTCATTAAATAATTTAGGCTGATGGATAAGATAAAGATTAGGATCAATAAAATCTTCCTGTAATGTTCTTTTGATAGGGTTCAATCACTCTGTTAATCTTCTAAGGCATCCTTGGATAGATAAAATATAGTCTCAAATGTATCGTAACTTATTCATGTTATATGATATGTTCAAAACCCAAGCGATTTCCGCTCTAGAATAATTGCTTTTGCCGAGGGTGACTGCGGCGTTTGTAATAATCAGGGTTGTGTTGAGTCTCTTTCCCTGCGAACTTGAAATTTTTCAAATGGTGAGTCCGGAGGGATTCGAACCCTCGACACCCTGCTTAAGAGGCAGGTGCTCTACCAACTGAGCTACGGACCCTTTTTTAACTGCTTAACTTCTCCCCAAAATTCCTCTCTTGGTGCGTCCGGCGTGATTCGAACACGCAACCTTCTGTTCCGAAGACAGACGCTCTCTCCGTTGAGCTACGGACGCCCTTTGGCTAATTTTACTTCAAAATTAGCAAGAAAACAACGAAAAGAAGCTGTCGCACATTAAAAATGCTATAATTTAAATAAGCTTCCTGCCTTTTTTCTTCAGCAAATTTTTAAGTGGTAAAGATTTAAAGATTTTAAGATAAAATGAAAGCCCTGATTATTGCGGCCGGCGACGGCACCAGAATCCAAAAATATGCTCAAGGAAAACCCAAATGTTTGCTTTCTTTATTGGGTTTAACAATTATTGAACGGATTATTTTAGCTGCTAAAGAAGCGGGCATTCGTAGTTTTGTCATCGTTATCGGTTACCAAGGCAACCAAATTAAAGCTTTATTAAAGGACGGTAAAAAATATGGAGTTTCCCTTACTTATCTAGAAAATAAAAATTGGCGAAAAGGTAATGGTGTCTCGGTGCTAAAGGCCAAAGAATTTTTTAAAAAAACTTTTGTACTTTTGATGGCTGACCATCTTTTTGCCCCAGACACTCTCAAACGTCTCCAGCAAGTACCGCTTAAAACCCACGAATCAGTACTGGCGGTTGATAAAAAAATCAAAACCATGGAAAATCCTCAGGAAGCCACCAAAGTTTTTGTCAAGGCCGGCCGAGTTATTTCTCTTGGGAAGAAGATTTCGCCATACAATGGTTTTGACACCGGCATGTTTATCTGCTCTCCTTTTCTTTTTAAGGCCCTTATTAAAGCCACCAGAAAAAATAAATATTCATTAAGCGATGCCATGAGGATTCTTGTTAAGGAAAATAAACTTAAAGCCTTTGATATTGGTGAAAACTTTTGGGCTGACTGCGATACCTATGAAGACTTTAAGTTTGCCGAGAAAAAACTGCTGCAGAGTCTTACAAAGCCCCAAGATGGCGTTATTTCCCAAAAATTAAATCGAAAAATTTCGGCTTTTATCACTAAATTATTAGTAAAAACCCCCATCAGTCCAAATTTTGTCAGCCTTGTCACTTTAATTTTAAGCCTTTCAGTTTGCTGGTTTTTATTCAAGGGAACTTATCCTTGGCTTTTATTTGGCGGTTTGGCAATTCAGTTCCTTTCAATTTTAGATGGTTGCGACGGTGAAATTGCCAGACTTAAATTTCAACAAAGCCGCTGGGGCGCTTTTTTTGATACGGTGCTTGACCGCTATGTAGAAATTATCCTTATTTTTGGTATGGTTTATGGTTACTGGAAGCTTAAACAGGAACCGCTTGCTTTAATTCTTGGGTTTTTTGCCGTGGCTGCCAGTCTACTTGATATTTTTAGCTCCCGGGAAATTAAAGTTGCCACCAGAAAAAAAATAAAATGGCCACTTCTTAATATCAGGCGGGACTTAAGACTTTTAATTTTGGCTTTAGGAGCTATCAGCAGGCAAATAATTTTGACAATGCTGATTTTGATTTTTATCGCCAATTTTAAAATTATCTTCCGTCTCTTTTTTGCCAGAAAAAACAGTTTTAAGCGTTAATTGGCTTAAAAAAGAGGGTGATCGACGGGAGTCGAACCCGCAACTTCTAGCTCCACAGGCTAGCGCTCTACCATTGAGCTACGATCACCGGCTAGCTTTTCTGAAATAAACTTTTTTATTATAATATTTTCATGAGTCAAAATCTAGAAGAAAACGATATTAAAATTTTGGAACGTTTAAGAAAACCGATTGATGACTTGGTCAATAAATACTGCATCAATCAGCCTCTTATCAACCGGATGCGTTTACGTCAGTTACCTTGGCAGGCAATAGACGTTTTGGTAAAAACTGAGGACGTGGCCCATTTAAAAACCAACAGTAATATTAAAAGAATCATCAAAGATATCAAGCAAACTGGTGTGCCGGAAAAATTTATTGATGAATCTTTAAACTTGGCGACAAATATTTACCAGACTATGAAAACCGAATACCCCCTGCTTTATAAACGATATAAAGGTTGAGAGTTTAACGCTGGGCAATTAAGGCTAATTCTTTTTGATGATTAAGAAAAAAAATTTTTTTAACCTGAAAGCCACTTTTCAGGGTTAAATTTCTTAATTCTTCCGGAGTAAAAGCGTAATAAGAGCGGTAAAAGGTTTTGATAACTTTTTGGCCATCTGAAAGTTTCCAAGGCTTGATGATTCTTTTTTTCTTATCATTGAGTAAATTCCAGACTACAATCATCAATAAACCCTTATCTTTGAGGTGTTGATAACAAAGCTTTAAGGTTTTTATTTGAACCAATTGGTTCAAAAGATGATGGAACGAAGCAAAACTGAAAATGGCATCAAATTGGCCTAATTTGCGCCAAACTTTTTCATCACTCATATCACCGTAAACAAAGCTTGCCTGAGGATAATCGCGGCGGGCAATGGCAAGTAAACCTCTAGAAAAATCCAAACCGATATATTGACAAGCCGCCGGCATCAATTCATAAAATCGGCCAGGACCGCAACCCAGATCTAAAATCCGCATACCTGGATAAAGATATTTGGCTCCCAGTTTCATTTTTTCATCAGGCCGGTGGCGTTTTAAGGCATAATCACGGCTGATTTGATCATAAATTTTAGCGACTCGAGACATAAAATCAGGTATAATTAAAAGATGAGTTTCTCCCAAGACTATTATACTCAAAATCGCCTAACTACCATCCTTGAGTTAGGGCAAGAAGGTTTATAAGTTATGAACTTAGCAAACTTGCTTCTTGATTTTATTAAAGAGGCTGACTTTAATGCTGCCAAGTTAATGGCCTTAAAGCGTTCGTGGGCTAAAACCAGCCGGCAACCCCTCTTGCGGAATTCTGATCTCTTCAGGGTTTATCAAGAACTTCTTAAGAAAAAAAAATTAAAACCCAACAAAGTTTTTGAAGATTTATTACGTTTAAAAAAAATAAGAACTTTGTCCGGTGTTTCACCGGTGGCAGTCTTAACCAAACCTTATCCCTGTCCGGGAAGGTGCATTTATTGTCCCGACCAAAAAAATCTGCCCAAAAGTTATCTTGGTGATGAACCGGCGGTCCTCCGCGCTCAGGCCTTAAATTTTGATGCTTACGCCCAAGTCCGCTACCGGCTTAAACAATATGAAGCCATTGGTCATCAACCCGAAAAAGTGGAACTTATTGTCATGGGCGGAACCTGGTCTGTTCTGCCGCGGGACTACAAAATTGAGTTTATTACTCAGTGCTTCGCTACTTGCAACCAAAACCCTAAAAATCAAAAAGTAAAAATTAAAGATCAAAATGAAAAATTAAAATTCAAAAATTTAAGAAGTGAACAAAGACGAAATGAACTGGCTAAGTATCGCATTGTCGGCATCACCCTAGAAACGAGACCTGACTATATTAATGAAAAGGAAATTAAGCTCATGAGGAAATTAGGCTGTACGCGAGTGGAACTGGGAGTTCAGTCAATCTATGATGATGTTTTGAAAAAAATCAAACGCGGTCATAAGGTCTCCGCCACGATTAAAGCCACCAAATTATTAAAAGATGCCGGTTTTAAAATCTGCTACCATCTTATGCCTAATCTTCCCGGCAGTAATCCTGAAAAAGATTTAGCTATGTTTAAAACCATTTTTACCGACAGCCGCTTTAAACCAGACATGATTAAAATTTATCCCTGTGTGGTTACCTATCAAAGCGAACTTTATCGCTGGTACCAACAAGGTAAGTTTAAACCTTACCCTGATGAAGAATTAATCAGTTTACTGAGCAAAATTAAAAAAATCGTGCCGGAGTGGGTAAGAATTAACCGTTTAGGTCGCGACATTCCGGTAGCCAATATTGCCGCCGGCACCAAAATTTCCAATATCAGACAGGTTTTAAAAACAGCGTGTCAATGTATCCGTTGTCGAGAAATTAAAAATTCAAAATTAAAAATTCAAAGGGAAAGCTTAAAATTAAAAATTAGCCAATATCAAGCGAGTGGGGGAGAAGAGTACTTTTTGCAGTATGTTGATGAACAAAATCGGCTTTATGCCTTACTCCGGTTGCGACTAGTCGGTCAACGAGCCATCATCCGCGAAGTCCATACTTTTGGTCAAGCTTTAGCTATCAGTAAAAAGGAAAAGGATATCCAACACCAAGGTTTAGGGAAAAAGTTAATCAGTATTGCGGAAAAAATTGCCGCTCAAAAAGGTTTTAAAAAATTGGCAGTGATTGCCGCTGTCGGTACCAGAAATTATTATCGGCAATTGGCTTATCAGTTAAGAGATACTTATATGGTAAAAAGGGTTGACATTTAATAAAAATTATTTCAAGATTAAAAACTAAAATGAAAAATCATGTTTTGCATATCCGCCGTTATCTTTCACCTCAGGGGTTGATCATCGCTTTTAACAAAAGAAGGTATGAAATTAATTATCCTGTGAAAGTTTGGAAAAGGTTTCCTGTTGTTTACCATCAAACTTTTGCTGATGCCGTCACTTATAGCTTTACTCTTCATCTTTCTTTCAAAGATTTTCAATATCAAAAACTGGTTTATCATTTTCCGCCGCCGATTTTGGAACCCTTGCTTTTTAAGGGTACACTTTATAGTTTAGTCGAAGATGCAATTTTTGATGGTTCAGCAACCAAATATCTTCAGCTCTTTTTTAATGCCAATCAGGGTATCAGCTTCACGCGTCGGCCGCGTTATGAACACTTTAAAAACATTAACCATCACAACCATCGTAAAAGTTTAATTCCCTTCACTTTTGGTAAAGACAGCCTTCTTTCCTTTGCTTTAAGTCTTGAACTTGGGATTAAACCGATACTCATTTTTTTTAGAGAACCGCGCTCACCATATGAAAATCGCTATAAAAAAATTTTAAGCGAACGTTTTTTTAGGAATTTTAAAGAAGAGGTGACTTTTTTTCCTGTTAATAGCGGTTGGCTTCGCGAAACTGATGAAAGCGGTCCTTGGTGGGGTTGGGATCTTTTACTTACTCAATATACCTTGCTTTTAATACCTTATCTTTTTGCCCATCGCGCCAAATACCTTTTTTGGTCCCATGAACAAAGCTGCAACCAAATTTTTACCAATAAAGAAGGTTATTTTATTAATCCTGTTTTTGAACAAAATCATCAGTGGTTGTTAAGCACTAACGCTGCCATGAAAGTTTTGGGTTGTAACAGTATTTTTGCCTCCTTGGTAGAACCCTTGCATGAAATTGCCATTATGCAGATTCTTCATCACCGTTATCCTCATATCGGCAAATATCAAGCTTCCTGTTTTTTTGATGAAGTTCCCTCAAAGACCCGGCGTTGGTGTGCGGTTTGTTCTAAGTGTGCCCGCATCTATATTTTTATGAAGGCTTTAGGCATTGATCCGCGTCGCGTCGGTTTTACCCAAAATATGCTTCAGCAAAGAAAAAAAGAGCTTTTTAGTTTATTTGGAGCAAAAACCGACGAAAGTGGTAGTTATGATGCTTCAGGCGTCGGCCGCGACGAACAACTTTTAGCTTTTTACTTGGCTTATAAAAGGGGAGTTAAAGGCAGTCTCATGAAAGAATTCGAGCGTCGTTATTTAAAAGAGGCTCAAAAAAGAAAACAGGAACTGCTGGAAAATTTTTTTAGTGTTCATCCGCCACAGACTTTAACTTACGAATTAAAGCAACCCTTGCTTAAAATCTTTAGTGAAGAATTGGCCTTTTTCAAAAAACAAAACCGTTCAATTTTAGCCTGAGGAAGTGGTATAATAATTTTGAAGCCAATTTTGTCCCCGTAGCTCAGTTGGATAGAGCGACTGCCTTCTAAGCAGTAGGTCGAGTGTTCAAATCACTCCGGGGACACTCTTTGACTAAAGTTTTGAGTATAAACATGAAAGGCTGCCATCAGCTTTCGCGTATAAGGCCCCGGTTTCCCCCCATTTACTTTTAAATTATTAATCTGAACCACGGGCATAATTTCTTTATCTGAAGCGGAGATTAATGCCTCGTCTGCCGTTTTTAATTCGTTCACCAAAACCGGTCGTTCCTCAACTTTCATCATCTTTTTTGCCAAACTCAAAATCACTTTTTTGGTAATCCCCTGAAGAATATCAGTCTGAGGAGTTACGAGAACCTTATTTTTAACCAGATAGAAATTTGAAGTGGTACACTCTAAAATTTTCCCCTGCCAAGTATAGAGAACTTCTAAAAATCCTTTTTTGACAGCCTTGCTTTTGGTCACCACCGCCGCAAGATAATCAAGGTGTTTGGCTTCGGGCAAAAAACGCTGATATTCATAAGTTTTGATCTTAACCCCCTTTTTATAACATGTTTTGGGGTAGGGAATCCGCTTTTCTGCCAGCACCGCCACACTCGTTTTGCCTTCAGGAAAGATGTTGCTTTGGGAAATACCACCGGTAACCACAATCCGCAAAGTCAAGCTTGGCCAATGATTTTTTTTGATAGCTTGGGCAATAAAATTCTTCAGCTGGTTTTGCGAGTAGGGAATTTTTAGTTGAAGCAAACGAGCAGAACGATATAAACGCCTTAAATGCTCAGTTAGCAAAAAGGGTTGGTAATTATAGGTTACCAAAAAATCAAAAACTCCAAAACCCCGTAAAACGGCAAGATCGTTTATGGGAATTTTCGCTTTTTGGGCGGGAAGATAACGGCCGTTTAAAAACCAAATCATCAGTTTATTATAAACCTAAATGCTTGGTTTTTGTAGTTGACAATTAACAAAAATTATTAATAATGTAAAATAAAAATGGAAGAAGACAAAAACGAAAAACCTCCTCCAAGGAAGAATGAATTCAATTTGCCTAAAAAGGCAGGCATTATTTACAGTGAAGTTAAACGCGAATATTTTCCCACCGAAGCCCAATATCTTACCGAAAAAGATGCCGATCGTGACGCAATGATCATTAGCCACTATTTAGAAAAATTAGGTGTTAAAACCAAACTTTATCCAGGTAATGCCCGCTTAACTCAAGAACTGCGTCAAGATCGTCCGGAAGTGGTTTTAAATTTAGTTGACTCGGTAAAAGGTAATGAATATCTTTCGGCAACCATTCCTGCCACTTTGGAACTTTTGGAAATTCCTTATACCGGTGCGGGTATTTTGGGCAAAGCTTTGGACACCAATAAATTTCTCATCAAAAAACTCTTGCAACAAAATGGCGTGCCTGTTCCCAATTATCAAATGTTCAATAATCCAAACGATCCCTTGGATCCTACCTTAAGATTTCCCTTAATTTCCAAACTTAATGAAATCCATGGCGCGGTGGAGATTACCCAAAATGCGGTTTCGGAAAGTGAAAAACATCTGCGGCAACGCTTAAATTTTTTGATTAAAACTTATGAACAACCGGTTATTGTGGAAGAATTTATTGTTGGACGGGAAATTACGGCGATTCTTTTGGAGGGCTTGAATAAAAAGGTTTATTTGGCTGAAAAAGTTTTTCATAAAAGCGGCGAGAAGTATATTTTTTCAACTTTTGAAGATCAGTGGTTAAAAAGGGCAAACGAAGTTTTTCACTACCAAAAATATCGCGATCCGCTTTTGAATGAATACGTTAAGCGGGCATTTGAAATTACCAAAATGGCTGACTACGCAAAGTTTGACGTCCGCTTGGATTCTTCAGGGCGTTACTTTTTTTTGGATTGCAATATGAATCCTGCTTTTGGACCCAAAGAAACTGATTGCGCTTTGGCTTACATTTTAGATCTTTATGGTCTTTCTTTTCTTGATATTCTTAAACGCCTACTTTTAAACACCGTGAGGGATGCCGCCGGCAAAAAACTCCTTCCAGTTACCAATGGTCATGAAAATGGGGAAAATTAAAGCAGTCTTCATCGGTAATATTTTGGAAACTTATTATCAGGTTTATGAAAAAATGCCTCAAAGACAGAAAGATTATTGGCTTAAGCACGACTGGCTTGAGGCTAATCGGACCTTGTTTTATGACGCTGATGATAAAGTGGTGGCCACCTCATGGCCAATTTTAGAGACACATCAAAAGGAAATTTGCCAATTGATGAAATGGCGAAACGTTTTTAACCTTTTTCCTCAATCGCCGTCCTGGTCTCTTTGTCGCGACCTGGCTAAAAACCAGCAATTTCTTAAACTCCTTAAAGATAACCCCAAAATTGCTCTGATTCCTTATCGGAGCACCGAAGAATTCTATCAGTTGGTAAAAAGTCTAAGAAAAAAGGGGTTAACTTTTACCACGCCGGAAACGGTGGCACCACAAGAAACTTTTCTCAACCTCTATTACAACTCAAAAAGAGGTTTCAGGCATTTATGGCCGCAGGCACTGGCCGGTCATCAGCTAAAAATTAAAATTCCCGAAGGTTTTATTGTTGGCGATCAAAAAGAGGCTTTGGCCGCCGGTTGGTGGTTTAGGCAACATGGCAAATCATTTGTGATTAAACACAATTGGGGAACTCAGGGTACGGGCGTAAAGATGATTTTTCTCAGTCAAGTTCCGAAAAATAAAACAGCTTTTTTCAATTATTTAAAAACTCAACTGACAGATAAATTTTGGCAAACAACGCCGCTGGTGGTTGAGGAATTTATTGAGCAAAATGAAAAAATTTTGGGCGGCTCGCCGAGCGTGGAGTTTTTTATTAGCCAAGAAAAAACTGTGCAGCCAACTTATGCCTGTGAACAACTTTTGGAAAAAGACCGCAAAACTTTTAAGGGGTGTTTTATTTACCCCCAATTAAACCAACATCCCCTGATTAAAATCGCCTTAAAAGCCGGTATTTTTTACGGTGAGGCATTGGCAAATTTAGGCTATCGTGGGTTTTTTGATATGGATTTGGTGATCGCTAAAAACGGTCAAGTTTATGCGGTGGAAACAAATCTGCGCCGTACCGGCGGCACTCACGTTCATGAAACTGCTCAAAATCTTCTGGGTAAAAATTATCTGCGTTCCTTTTTTGTTTTAAGCGAGGATATAAACTTGCCCAAAAACAAAAAGTTTACTTATCCGAATCTCAAATCAGGTTTAAAAGATTACCTTTATTCGCCAAAAACCAAAAGCGGGGTGATTTTTGCCAATCCAGATATGCTTGAAGTCAAAATCCTGTCACTTTTTTATTTTGCTCCTAACCTTGGCAGTCTAAATAAACTGCGAACGATCATTCCCCAAAAACTTCAAAACTACCATTAAACGTTTAATTTATAGTAAAATAAGAGAAAAGCCCTGGTGCTGGAACTGGCAGACAGGCACGCTTCAGGAGCGTGTGTCGCAAGACGTGAGAGTTCAAATCTCTCCCAGGGCACAAAAATCTGCTAAAATTTTAAAAGACGGGCAAGTGGCGGAATTGGCAGACGCGCGGGACTTAAAATCCCGTTGGGGTAACACCCAGTGAGGGTTCAACTCCCTCCTTGCCCACTTCAAGAAAGACGGGGAGTAGTTCATCAGTAGAACGCTCGGTTTGGGACCGAGAGGCGGCAGGTGCGACTCCTGTCTCCCCGACGCGGGATTCGTACAATGGCAGTATGCCACCCTTCCAAGGTGGAGATGCCGGTTCGACTCCGGTATCCCGCTCCGCCAGGAAATCCCGCACTTTGATTAAAAAGTACCTCCTTTGTTTTTATTTTCATCGCTTTTTATATTGCTTTTAGTCTGCGATTTTGCTACAAATTTAATAACGGCTAATTTCGTAAGCTATCAAAGACTTAGAGAAGAACGTTTAAAAGCAGAAAAAGCCGAGTGCTTGGTACTACTGTGCAACACGCTTTAACTCTATACTAAATAAAAATCATGATGTCAATAACCTCGAAAATCAAAAATATCATCTTGAAAATGTCAAAAATCTGTAATTCAAATTCTCGCCTCTACAGACAACGAGTTTCCGGCTCCACTATGTCTCTAGAATAGTTCTGTCGGAAACAAAAATAGTTGAAGTGTGGTAAAAAATAGAGAGCATGGAAAAATCGAAAGCTAAAAACCAAAAACCAAAGGCAATAGTTTTTATTGATGGTGCTAACATTTTTTATACTCAAAAGCAATTAGGGTGGAATATCAGTTGGAAAAAGACACTTCGGCTAATCTCGGCAAACTTTGATGTAATTGAAACCCGTTACTATACCGGCATCAAAGATAGTGACCAAAAAATTAAAAAGTTCCTTCTTCGCTTGCGCGAAATGGGGATGAAAACGGTAACAAAACCCCTTAAAATAATCAAAGATAAGCAAGAAAAAGTTATCTATAAATCAAATTGTGATGTGGAGATGGCAATCGATATTCTTCTTGAAGTAAATAATTTTGATGTTTTAATCTTATTCTCCGGTGATTCTGATTTTGTTCACTTAATTAGAGTTTTACAAAAGCAGTTTCAGAAAAAGGTAATTGTTTACTCATCTAGGAAAACAATTGCTTGGGAATTAAAGTTAACAGCTAACAAATATTTCTTTTTGGAAGATGTGGAGTCTAAAATCCAGAGATAAAAAAACCCGCCCCGATTAAATCGGGACGGTACTGTAAAACACTTTATACTATACTAAATAAAAATCATGATGTCAATAACCTCGAAAATCAAAAATATCATCTTGAAAATGTCAAAAATCTGGAATCCAAAGTCTTAAGGAGATTAAATAAAATTATGTTCAGGCATACAGCAGGGAATTCAAATTTCAAGAATCAAAATAAAGCCTCCCGTCTCGTCTTCTTTTTGACCCTCTTCTTCTTTGCTTTCCTTTTAGCCTTTTTTAGCAGTGGCCTAATCCTCTCAATTTCTATTTTTGATCTACTTCATGCTTTTCTCCTTTTCTTCCCATTTTTGCTTATCGGAGGATTTTTCTGCTATATCTTAGTATCTGATAAACAAAAACTAAGAAAGAAAGTATTGACTTTTCCGGCAAATCTTCCGGAAAAAGTTGACAAAGATAGAAGATTGTTTTTAAAAACTTTAGGGTCTTTAGGTTTGGGCGGTCTGGTTTATTTTCTTTTTACCCGTAAAGCCGAAGCGATCCAATTTGGCGGTACCGGCGTCCCCGATCCGATTGGTATCGAACCTTTAGGCGGTTCCCAAACGACAGGGTCGGTAACTTTGACTGACGCTAACACTTGGTACCAAGTGCCTTCAAGCAATCAAAGCAACCGCTTCGTCAGTGGTGAATTTGAACTGGAACCAAAAGAAACAAAAAATTTTCACCGTTGAGGTTAAGGATATTTGGAAAATATCAGAAGAAGAAGTCAATTCTTTGCACAAACAGGTGGAAGAATTATTAAAACCACTTAGAGGCACCTCATATTTCGCCCAAGGGACGCTGGTTAAGTCGGATATTGATGTTTCCCTAGATAAAATCTTGCGCCTTCAAAAAGAAGCAAATACACCCCAGGGAAGAATCAGGGCCTATCGTGAGGCAAAAACAGAAATGCAACTGGTAGCCGGAAAAATAGATACAATGAAAGCTCTCGTGGTTTCGGCCGGCTCGATGGGTACCATGTTTGGTTTTATTGGCGGAGTACAAACACTTGGTGTTTGGGGACTAATAATTTTCTTAATTGCCGGCTTTGTTTTCCTAGCTCTTTATTTCCGGATGTTAAGTCTCCAGCAATATCACTCTCTTAAAGATGATCAGGCAGGCAAAGGCACAACCGTAATTGACTTTTGGGCACCTGTAAGACCGCTGATAAATAAAAAATTACTAAAGATTATAATTGTTGCTTTCCTAACCACGGGTTTCACCCTTTTTATGATCAATTTTTTAACCACTAAAATACCTCAAAATAATTTACCAGCGGCATTAAATGAGCCTAAAGGGGAATCAACAAAAACTCCAACTCCTGCGCCAACGGCACCACCTGAAAAAGAGGCAAGTGAAAAAGAAGAAATTCAGATAACTGATGAAAAACAAATTTTGGGGACGAATACTAAAATTTCAAAAGTTAAAGTTTTAGTACCTGAAAATGAGGGGGTAAATATCAGAAAGGAACCATCATTAGCCTCCGAGATAATTGGCAGTTTTTGGTCAACTCAAGAAGTAGTGAAAATTTCCGAAGAAGATGAGTGGATAGCAATAAAAATCGATCTTGAAAAAGAAGGAAATAAATACCAAGAAGGTTGGGTAAATAAAAAATATATTGAAGAACCATAAAATGGAACTGATAATTATTGCTTTACTCATTTCCTTATCGGCGCCACTTTTCCTCATCCCCCTAGAAAAAATATTACCTTGCCCATATGTAATTGAAGAAGTTTTAAAATTATTTATTCTCCTTTTCATATTTAGGTCAGCAAAAAACATTAAAACAAATTTATTAAAATGGGTAGTGATTGCCGCCTTGCTTTTTACGCTCTCTGAAAGCATTTTTTATTTAGTTAATATCTTTGCCTTGGGAAACATCTTTTTGTTCCCCCAAAGACTGCTTTTAACAGGCACATTGCATTTGGGGACATTTCTCCTGCTTTGTCTTGTGATAAAAAAGAATCATTTATGGCTCGCTGGCGGCCTCGCCACCTCGATATTAATTCATTATTTTTATAATTTTTATTACTTTCAGCAATTTTGATAAAATAATTTCCAGCAGCCGGAAAGGCCTGTCAATGAAAAAAAACAACTTTAACTTTTACTATTTACTTTCTCTTGTTGGCCAAATCGGCTGGACGGTTTCCCTTCCCTTGGTGATTTTAATTATTTTAGGCTTTTTTCTGGATCAAAAATTTGCCACCAAGCCGCTTTTTACCTTAATTGGTTTAGGCATAGGCGTCCTCATTTCTCTTAGCTTTCTTTACCAATTAATCAAAAAACTCATCCAAACTAAATGAAGTTTTCAAAACACTCTTTGATTTTGGGTTTAATTTTTGCCTTGGCTTTCTTTTTGCGTTTTTATAGAATAGGGGAGAGGTTTTCAATTTTTGGCGATATCGGTAGAGACGTTTTAGTGGCCAGAGAAGCAGTTAAGTTGGGTCTAAGTCACTGGCCATTGGTAGGTTCTTTTTCTTCTGCCGGACCCTTTGTTTTTGGTCCGATTTTTTACTGGCTTATCAGTCTAAGTTATCTTCCCAACTTTAACTGGCTGATCATGCCTTGGCTTTTAACGGCGACGGTTTCTTGGCTTTTTGTCTGGGTAATGTATCTTGTGGGCCAAAAATTTGGCGGTCAGAAATTAGGCTATTTAACCGCCGCCTTGGCGGCCGTCAGTCCAGCGCAAATCAGCCGAGCTACCGCCTTAAACCAGCACACTTTTATTGCCATCATCAGCGCTTTAACGCTTTTAAGTTTTATCTCTTATCTTAAAAAACCGCGGCTGAGAACTCTTTTTTTAATGGGTTTGGCAATTGGTTTTGGTCTTTCTTTTCATTATCAAGCCGTTAATCTTTTTTTCTTTCCTCTTCTGCTCATCTTCTTAAATTTCAATTTCTTGAAGATTTTTAAAAAAGCGGCGGTTTTAATTTTTGGTTTACTCCTTCCTTCTTTGCCGCTTATCTTTTGGGACAGTCAACAAAACTGGGCCAATTATCGTAATCTTTTGGATTATTTTTTGATTGGTCAGTATCGGGTTTATGTGCCTAACCGTTGGTTAACTTATCTTTTTTCTTTTTGGCCGAATTTTTGGGCCTCATTAATAGGCAATTTACCAATTTTGAGCGTGATTTTGATGGTTTCAGGCTTAATTTTCATCATGAAAGATTTATTGACTCACCGTCTTTCAAAATTAATGTTTAAGCTTATCCTTGTTTTTGGTCTTCAGTTTCTCTTATTGCGTTATCATCACGGCGAACGTTTCGAAGGCTATCTTATTTATTTGCAACCAATTATCCTTCTTTTTTCCGCATGGATCTTGCTAAAACTCAAAGCCAATTTTCCCCAGCCAACCTTCATGCTTTTAATCCTGATACTTGTTTCTAGTCTAAAGGCCAATTTCTATCATTTTTTGGAAGTTAAAAGCCCAATTCCCGCTCTTAGAACGGCAATCTTGACGCTCAAAACACAGTTTCCCCAACAAAGTTTTAGTCTTTATGATTATCGGGGTGAAAGCTCAAATCAGGCTTTTGGTTTAAGTTTACTCTTGGACACCGAGGGTTTAATTGATAAAAACAAGGGTATCAATTTGGGTACTTGTATTTCGGTTTGTCCGAAGGGATTGCCGGTAATTACCCAGACCGATTTATCTTTAAAAATTATTAATCTAAGTCAATTGCCCAAAAATCAACTGGTTAAACCTGAATGGACACCCATTAATCCAATTGATGTTTATGAAGACGTCGCCCTCTGGTGGCAAAAAGAGCCACTTAATTCTTCTTTCTCCTTAGTTAAATTTATAGAAGAAAAAGTTGGTTTTAAATGAGCTTACTCCTTAAATAATTCCTGAACCGTTTGGGCAATGCGACGATTATCAGCTTTTCCCCTTAAAATCTTCACCGCCAAACCGATGAGAGCGCCGGCATTTTGGACTTCCCCATGCTCGGCTTTAATTTTTTTAATTGCCTCAAGAAGTTCCTCTTTGCTTAATTGTTTGGGTAAATAAGCAGAAAGTATTTCAATTTCGGCCAATGTCTTTTGTCTTAGATCTTGACGTTGGGCCCGGCTAACCAAAGCCAGGGTTTCTTCTAGTTTTTTAATTTGGCTGGTAATAATTTTGATAATTTCCTCGTCAGGGAGTTCGCTTTTGCCTTTTTCTATTTCGGCATTTTTAATTTGGGCAGCTAAATAACGCAAAACTGCCAGTTTTTCTTTTTCACCTTTTTTCATGGCCGCTATGGTATCGGCTTGAATTTTATTTTTGAGCATAATTTAATTTTACAACATTTAGACCCTAAAAGACACCTTAGAGGTGTCTTGATCTAGACACCTTGGGTTTAAATTACGAAATTTAAGACTCACAAACTAAATGTTTTATCTGGTCAAGAGTTCTTTGATAATCAGCCTGATTAAAAACAAAATCTTTATAGGTATTGGTTTTCTTAAAGTGGCTCAAAACCAGTTCTTTTTGACAAAAAGATTGCCTGGATTTGCCTAAATATTCTGGAAAAGAAGAAAAGGGGTAATTCATCAGATCTTCAACTTTTTTAATTATTAAAGATGTATAGGGATTAAGATGAATATATCTTGAAACATGAACTAATTGCTCATTTGTCGTTATATGTACGGCTTTAAACTTCCCTTGTAACAAGGGACCATTTCTTTTATTTTTGGTATTGAAATAACGTGTATAACTGTTGCTAAAATTACCGACGAATTTGGAAATCCCATTATCCTTAACTTGTTTAAGTAAAAAATGAAAATGGGTAGGCATAAAACAGAAAGCTATAATTTCCACTAAAAAACTTTTCTCATCTTTTAACTCTGTTAAAATTTTTTGTTTAATTTCAGCAGCCTGAGTAATAAATTTTGAATAGCGAGTGGGCAGGAGAGAATTCTGATAATAGAAGAAAGTCTCTAAAGCCCTTTGATAATCCCGTTTATTTAAAAAAATAGGTTGAGAGGCAATAGAACGATTAAAAATATGATAAACTTCATTATTAGCAAGAACAATTTCTCTTCCAGGCACAATTTTATTTAATAGCTATTTACCAAAGGTGTCAAGGGTAATCCACCTTAGAGGTGTCTTGAGTATCTTAAGATAAGAATTATATTCTGATGAAGTTGTTGTTTAAATATGGAGCGAGTAACGGGAGTCGAACCCGTCTCTTCACCTTGGCAAGGTGACGTTGAACCGCTCAACTATACCCGCCGCTAAGTTTAAGGCGTACCTTCAGGGTGTGCCGAGGGGAGGAATCGAACCCCCATCTCATGTTTTTCAGACACGCGCCGTGACCGCCTTGGCTACCTCGGCATAAATTTTTCTTCCGTAACCTGTTTTCAAAGAATTTTCTCTTTTAATCGCCTTGTTTTTATCTTTATATTTTTCAAAATAAACTATCTTCCAAGACATGCCTCTTTTCGACCATCTGTCTAAAATCCTAAGTTATGATGCGCTAATCTTTTCTTAATATTTTTGGTATATCCAGTATAAAATTTTTTTATTCTTTCTGCATAAAGAACATCAACAAAATACATTTATTGTTTTTCAGTTCCGCCAGCTGGCGGAAACGCCGTGACTCTCTCGGCAAAGTTAAGCCATTCAAGGTTTTCAGTCTCCGCGCTTTCGGATAGCTCAACCTTAGACTTGGCTAATGGTGGGCACTGTAGGACTTGGACCTACGACCTTTCGGATGTAAACCGAACGCTCTGCCAGCTGAGCTAAGTGCCCATAATTATATAACATTTTTGGTGCCGAGGACAGGAGTTGAACCTGCACGGGAAAATCCCACAGCCTCCTCAAGACTGCGCGTCTACCAGTTCCGCCACCTCGGCGTGTTCTTAATTTTAACAAAAAATGTTAAAATAGTCAGCAAGTGCCGGGTCGTCTAACGGTAGGACAGCAGCCTTTGGAGCTGTTTATCGGGGTTCGAATCCCTGCCCGGCAGCAAGGCTGAATTGATGAAGTTAAAAACATAAGAATTGCTTCTAAAATCGAAACTTTTGGTAGGTTCGAACTCTGAAATGTCGGTTTTTATGGTAGAAAGATGCTTCTCCTCAATCAAAAAGAAAGGTTTAGTCACATCTATCGACAAATTCTTGTCCTTCAAAGTTATGTTCAAACCTAAAGCGGTCAATACCCTGGTCTTTACTTGCTCTCGGTAAACTTTATCAACTCTTTTGGTTTTTGGTATTTTGAGAAATTTATCTTGTCAGTTTTATCCTCTAGAGCATTTATTGTTTCGGTGTATTTATCAGGTTTTACCAGCTGTTGGATACCATAGTCTTTTCTAAACTGTGGCAGCATCTGTAGGAATTCCGGCTTATCAAAGAGTATTGCAAGCTCTAAAAAATTAGTATTATCTTTGGTGTAAATTTTGATTTTCAGATCTGTAAAATTACTTTTCATTTTTTTGTTGAACGGAAATTGTTACTTGTGTTTTAGCAACTATCAGCGCTTCTTCTTTTTCAAGTTTAACCAGTTGTACTTCGTAGGTTCCTGGTTCGAAGGCTTGGTGTTTCTCATTAAATCTTCCACAACCCTCATCACCAAAACCTTTGCTTTTACAAACTTTATCTTTATTAAAGATTATTACGGGTTTACCAGTCGAATCTATAACTTGAAAACCATATTTTGTATCCTTAGGTAACCCTGAATTCATCGGATAGACAGTCTCTCCTGGATAAAAAGTGGTTTTCTCTTTTAGAGGAAATACAGAAGGATCAGCAACGAGTACAAATTCTATACTGCTATCAATTGCTTCTTCTGTTACTTGGGTATACTCATTACTTGCTTGAAGCGTTAAGAAACCATATGCTAAGGTACACCAGTTGTCACCAATTATTAGACTTAGCCCATAAAACGGCTCATAGGAGGTTATTTTAACTTCGGCATCTGTTTTCGGCTCAACTAGGATACCCGACATTTCTTTTTTTGCACCTGAAACCACTATTTGCTGGTTAAATGGTGGAGCAATTATTCTTTCTTCCTTGAAAATATCAAGCAAGCCAAAAAACTTCTTGACTTGTTTAGTAGCAGATATCTTTGAGATAGCAACTTTTTCATTGAGACGGTTAGTAGCGCTCCATCTGTATTGCCAAGTGTTTGACTGTTGGTCTTTTATAAGAATCATCTTTGTTTCCGGGAAAGCAAATTTACTTGGGTGGCAGTTATGGCCAAATTGCATCGTTTGGCCGGAAACAAGATACACAGGAGTCAGAAGTGGATAAATAATTAAAATGGCGGTTACCACTAAACTGAGAAATAAAGATATCAAACCTCTTTTCTTCGAGTAGATGAAGAATTTCAATTGAGATAAAACTTGAGTAAGAATAAAAAGAATACCGGCAACCAAAATAAATATCTTGCTTAACATAGAGACTGAGGCAAGAAGAGAAGCTGTTGGACTTAACAGAAGAATTTTTAAAGCCGTAGCTGGAGGACCAATAAAAGGTAAATGTTGAAAATATAAGACAATACCAATAAGAAAAACTAAAATATCAAGAAAAAAGAAATAACGTTTTCGGAAAAAGACATAGATACCGATAAAAACTCCCAAAGGTGCAAAAAATATCCAAAACTGTAAGCCTAACAGAGTTGTTGCAACAATTAAAATTGCTAAAAGTTTGCGGATAATAAACTCTATGGTTGTAGGATAGATTACATCAGATTGTTTATTAAGATTATTATTTACGGCCATATTAATAAAACAATCCTAAATCTATTAGGATTTTCTCCAAAATAAGTATTGTCTTTGGTTAAAATTTTTACTTTGAAGTAAAGTAAATTTATATTCATAGAAAAACTATCTTGTTTATGGATACCATTTTACCAGTTTAAGATATATAATTAAACTCAATTAGGATGTTAAGTACCCCATTTTTTAAGAACACTTTCTGAGACTTTTTAATTGTTGTTTGTATTTTACCGGACTGGTTTTAAGTTTGGTGACAATCCTTTCTTGGTTGTAATAATTGATAAACTGACAAACATATTCCGTTAGTTGTCCCAAGTCTTCAAACCTGTTTAAATTTCCAGCTTCAGCTTTGAATCTTGAAAAGAATGATTCAATCTGATTCTGCCAGGGACTGCCGGGTCAGAAACGGATATTTTTACGCCCAGGCTTTTCAAATATCCAAGACAGTTCTGGGATAGATTTTTCCTGCCTCTATCAAAGTGGAATACCTTAAGATTTATTTGTTAAAGTTTCAGCAATTTAGTTGACATGTAGGGTTTTGTTTGGGTAGTAGAAAAACGATAGCCTCCAAGGCTAAACTAGTAAGTGTTAATCACTAATTAGTGCCAGTAAAGGAGGCTACC
>Ga0136652_1000027_pt1 | contig 81404 bp, 57 predicted proteins | sample ConPoolayeEmetaG_FD_94864 | JGI IMG/M metagenome (GOLD analysis project Ga0136652, IMG submission 94864) | Hot spring microbial mat communities from California, USA to study Microbial Dark Matter (Phase II) - Cone Pool mat layer E metaG... ...
GGGATTTACTTTGATTGAACTTCTGGTAGTAATAGCGATTATTGCGATTTTAGGGGCGTTACTTCTTCCTGCGTTGAGCCGGGCAAGGGAAAGAGCCAGGATGAGCACCTGTGTAAACAATCTGAAACAAATTGGGGTGGCTCTTTACATGTATCTGGCAGATTATGATGACTTCTTCCCTTTACACTATCCGCCGGTAGACCAGTGGAAGTCCGCACTCTGTAACAATGGCTATCTACCGAAAGATGCTTACAGCCGTGGTGCTGACAGGCCAGCCAGACCTCCTTCTGTTTTTATCTGTCCGACTGATTATGGCTGGGACCGCTCCCATGACGATGGCTGGCTTTACCAGGGTGGCTACCGGGGAAGTTATGGACCTAACGCCCGGTCTGTGATTTGCTATTACACCCATCAGAAACTGCAGAAACTGAAGTATCCCTCTGTAACAGTGATGGTGGGCGATACCTGTAACGGTGGTACCTATGACAAATACGGTCCTTCTTCTCCCGTTTTCTGGAGCAGTATCCCTGCTTTATCCTGTAAACATAACCGGATAAGGATGGACCAGCCAGGGGTATGCAATATTCTTTTTGTGGATGGTCATGTCCAGGGTGTGCCCTATAATGACCAGGCCTGGGTAAGATATACACCATAAGACAGGTAGCAGTCAGAGGAAATGAGTCTTAGAAAAAAGCTTTCCCTTTTCGTTTTCTTTCTTTCTGTTAATCTTTTTTCCGCTAATAATTCTTTGCTTTTTCGTTTCGTGCATCTTTCTGATATCCACTATGTTGATTCTGCCAGTCTCCAGGAGCCGAAATGGAAACAGGCAAGCGAAAGAGGAACCAGAAAGTTTAACCGCATGCCGGAAATCATTTCTAATTTTGTCCAGTGGGCTAATCAAAACAAGATTGATTTAGTCATCATTACCGGTGATTCCCTGGAGCATCCAGATTCGGCAAAAGTTGCCTGGCCAGAGCTGGCGCAAAAACTTTCTCAGATGAAAGCACCTTTCTTTGTCGTACCAGGTAATCATGATTTTGGTCTGGAGCAGGTTATGCCAGCCAGTTACGGAGGGAGAGATTTCTGGTTTTCCTTTGGTGGATTCATTTTTGCTGGTTTTCAGACTTACACCAGCCGGTTTAGCGGCATGGTGGAACTGGCGGAAAGGAAAAGTCTGGACTGCTTAGCCAGTCTTGCCACTTCTTTCCCTGAGAAACCCATCATTGTCTTAACCCATGCTCCGCTATCTAACAGTTTAATTATTCCAGCCTGGGCGCCACCAGCCAATGTCATCCAGATTAGACAGGTTTTACAGCAGTGTGGGAATGTCATCCTTTCCCTTGCCGGACACATACATGTCTTCACTTTTTCCGTGGAAAAGGGAATCAGTTATGTGACAGCTCCTGGACTGGTAGAAAGTCCTGATTTCGCTTTTCTTCTCTGGTCAGTCTATCCGGACCGGCTGGAAGGAAAAGTTTTATCCGCTCTTAACTTCCAGCCAGTTACAGGTATGGAGAAAATTACTGTACCTATCCCTGAACGTTTTCAGAAATCTTTAGCCTTGCCTGGAGAAAAACCAGTTGCTTCTAACTGGCCAGAACCAAAAAACCAGCTGGAAAATTGGTTTGGACCAGACTGGTCAGAATATCCCGGGGGAACAGTTTTGAGTTTTTCTGAAGAAGTTATTCTTCTTCCCCGGGGTAGTGCGGACTGGTATTTTTTAGAACAATCTACTGACCCGGTACCAGATAAAAATGGCAGAGTGTGGTTTCACCCTGAGTATCAGGAAGAAAACTGGGCTAAAGGGAATCTGCCAGCTGTTTATGGCTACCGGAGAAACAAAGCCAGTCAGATGACCATTGGTACTAAACTTCAATCTGCAGGGTTTTCCTTCTGGAGGAAACGTTTTACTGTCACCGGCTGGGAACCTAACCAAAGAACCATGTTAAGGGTAGCCAGTGATAAATGTGCCCAGGTTTATCTGAATGGGAAGTTAGTGGATGAAGAAAGAATGTACCACTGGGCTGATTACTGGAACCGGTATGTCCTGCTTCCCTCTTTTCTGCTGAAAAATGGGGAAAACGTGCTGGCAGTCAAACTTATCAATACCCGGAGTAGCCACGGATATCTGGATTTAGAAATCGCAGGCGAAAAAATTAAAAAATAACTCCCTTTTTTTCAGATAACTGAAACTTGACAAACGCTGACAGAGTGGTAAACTCCCAGCTGGAGGAACTGCTGTCAGGGAGGTGAAAGATGGAAGAAAAAGGATTTACCTTGATTGAGCTTCTGGTGGTGGTGGCGATTATCGCAGTTTTAGCAGCGATGTTACTTCCTGTCTTGGGTCAGGCAAGGGAAAAAGCCAGAACTGCTTTATGCCAGAGTAACCTGAAACAATTGGGTATTGCCATACACATGTATGTGCAGGACTTTGATGGTCATTTCCCCATAGCTTTGAACCAGCAGGTGTATGGAAATATGTACTGGACAGATTTGCTGAAGCCCTACATTTATACCAAGAGTGAATATGGCAGCTCAGGAACAATCACCAAAAAACCTGGTAAACAGCTCTGGCGTTGTCCTACCAGAAGTATCTACAACAAGATTCAGGATTATGGAAGCTGGATGTATCCAAGTTATGGCATAAATGCCTGTATCTTTGCCAGGGTAAGAACCACCGGACAAATCACCAGCGATGTTCCTATCCAGAGGATAAAAAAACCATCAAAAACACTGATGCTTATTGATATTAAACCACTGGACTATATCGGTGGTGATGTGGACTATCTCAACCGTACGAATCCAGGATTCCAGTACTGCAGTGTTGATTACCGTCATCAGGGTGGTGCCAATGTTCTTTTTGTTGATGGTCATGTGGAGTGGATGAAAGCACCGCAGCCAGGAAGGTACCTTGATATTGCTTTTCAGTCCAGCAGTATTCTGTGGGAATGAAAACTGTACAGCTGGTTGGTCTTGTCGGATGGATTTTACAATTTCTGCTTCGTACGGAAGCAGTTGCCCAGATATCTTTAAGGTTTGATTTGAACCGGAAGAACATAGAAAGACAAGCTGCCAGCCTTCCTGCAGATTCTCCCTGGAAAAACAAACCCTTTTTGTGTTATGTAGTTCCAGCTTTAAGTCCAATCCGCCGTTTACCTGATACCCTGCCGCCGGATGGTGTAATTGATAATAAACTTATGTTGGTGGGAGCCATTGGTGAGTTTGTGCCTGCTTCTTTTATTCTCTGTCCGCTTCAGGAGGTGAGAAAACTGGAACTGAAAGTTTCTCCCTTAACTTTGATGGGACAGGAAAAGAAGAAATCAGAAATTCCCGTGGAAAATGTGGATATCAGGGTGGTGAAGGTCTGGTGGCAGACAGGTACAGCCTGGGGCAGTTACTTTGGGGACCCAACCCGGAGAGAAGTTATCCCGGAACTTCTTCTCCATGATGAAAACTTAATTAAGGTTGACTGGGAAAAAAGGGAGAATTATCTCCGGGTGGATTACCCGGAAGGTCCGCAATATGTCTGGATAAGTGCTCCGCCAGAGGTAGATGACGGTAAATTTGACCATCACACAGAACCAGTTTCTGACAGCAAAGTCCTTCTTCCGGTAAGACTTCTTGCCGGGGAAAACAAACAGTTCTGGCTCACCATCAAAATTTTAGAAAAAACTTCTGCTGGTTTATACGAAGGTAAGATTGACCTGGTAGCTGACGGGAAAGTTTCTGGTTCTCTGATTATCAGGTTACAGGTCTTACCTTTCAGTCTGCCAGAGCCAAAAACTTACTATGACTTGAAGAAGCCATTTTATTCCTTTATGTATAACAACTGTGACCTTTACACGCACTTAAGTTTAAATGGTGGTGACCGGGAACTGGCGGAGAGAAAACTGCGGGCAGAGATGAAAAACATGATAGAACACAACCTCTTTCAGTACCTGCAAAGGAGTATCCGGCTTTTTGATGCGGAAAACAAAAAAATCTTTATCCGCAACCTTGAACTGGTCAAAGAAGCAGGTTTTAAGCCACCACTTTTTGATGCTTTTGTCTCCTCAGGTAGTTTCTGGTTTCCTCCAGAAACAACAGAGACCTACCAGAAGTACCTGAAAGATGCTGGTGAAGCCTTACAACTGATAGAAAAAATCCTTGGTCATCGTCAGGTCTATTTCTTTGGCTATGATGAACCAGGACGCAGTACCCTTTTAGCTGAGAGACAGGGGTGGAAGGATTTACAGAAAATAGGGGCAAAAATTTATAGTACCGCTCGTACCCGTTCCCATTTTCCCCTGATAGGTTATGCGGAAAACTTTGTCAACTGCCCGGAAAACAAAAGAGAAATGGCTGAGAAGTGGCATCTACTGAACCACAACATTGCCAGTTATGCTACTCCCCATACCGGTCCGGAGAACCCTGATTTTGTCAGAAGAACCCATGGTTTAATTCTTTACAAAGCCAACTTTGATGGCACCGGAAACTACAAGTATTACGACCAGCATAAAATCTGGAATGATTTTGCTTCCTACCAGTATCGCGGGTTTAACATGGTTTATCCTACCAGAACTGGAGTAATTGATACCATCCAGTGGGAAGGGTTCCGGGCAGGGATAGATGATATCCGCTATGCTACAGAACTGAAAATTATGGCAGAAAAAGCTATTGCCTCGGGTAAACTTGATGCTGTGTACCTGGCGAAAAAGGCTTTAATCTGGCTGGAAGAAACAGACGAGAAAAAGGCAGACTTAGATACAGTAAGACTGGAAATGATTAATTATATTCTTCGTTTAAGAGACCTGCTGGCTGAGGGGAAACAATGAAAAGATTTTCTATCGCGGCAGGACTGATATTTCTGCTGAGTTTTACCCTCTTTGCCCAGACCTACCGTGAATCTCTCCGTTCCGCAGAGAACTATTTCCGGGTGAAAAACTATTCCGCTGCCAGAGCCGAGGCTATTCGGGCAAAGGAACTGGCTGCCAGCGAAGAAGAGAAACTGGCAGGGGGATTACTTCTGGCAAAGATACTGGTGGCTTTAAATGAAAAAAAGGCAGCACAGGAAGAGTATCTTGCGGTAATCAATTCTCCTGTAAGTAACGATTCCCGGAAAGCAGAAGCCTGCCTTTCTCTGTCTGAAATTCTCATCGGGGAAAAAAACTGGTCTGAAGCAAGGAAGTATCTGGAAAAAATTTTTCCCCTGCAGGTGGAAGAAAAGATAAAAAACAAAGCTTTAAGCCAGTATTTGATGACCTGGTCCCAGGCAGAAGATATAGAAGGTTTGAAGAAGGTGGTCGATGGTTTTTTGAAGGAAAGGAAAGAAATCTGGCCTGGATTCAAGGTACAACTTTTGACTGAGGCTGCCAGGATTTTGTCTTCCACAGGAAACTGGAGACTGCGGGATTATAAGTCAGCCCGGACTTATTACCGGGAAATACTTTCACTTCCTGAAATTCCCGCATCTACCTTGTTAACCACTTACCTGAATATAGCAAAAAGTTATTTTTCCGAAGGTAATTACCAGACCGGACGGAAGGTTCTGACAGAAGCCTCAGAAAAACTGAAATTAAACCCGGGAGAGAAAGTAAATCTTCTCCGGGAAATAGCCAGAAGTTATGCGCTGGAAAAAGATTATCTCAATGCTATCCAGACCTTGGATAAAGCGTTATCTCAGGAAATCCCGGAAGAGAGTAAAGGAACAATTCTGGTTGACATGCGCGAAATCTATCAGAAGCAGGAGAATTTACCAAAACTGTTAGAAACCACAAACCGGATACTTTCGTGGAAACAAGTAACGGAAAGAGAGAAAATTCAGTCGTTGTTTGTCCTGGGTGATTTTCTTCTGAGAAAAAAGGAGTATGATAAGGCAGCCCAAATATACAACCAGGTGTTTCAGTATCCAGGTCTTTCTGTTTCTGATAGATACAAAGCCATGGATTTAGTTGCCCGGTGTTATCTACTGGCAAAACAGCCACAGAAAGCCGCTGCCATCTTAGAAGAAATGAGTAAACTTTCCGGAGCCAATGAGGAACAAAAATTTTTAATCTCTCTGCGACTTGCCGGCAGCCAGGGAGCAATGGGAGAAATTGATGAACTGAAGGGAAAAATTAAACAACTGATACAGAACAGGGGCAGTCTTTCTCTGGAGCAAACCCTCAACTGTCTCTGGAAAGCAGGACAAACTTTTCTCTCCGCCAGGTATTACGAAGTGGTGGAAGAGTTTTTATCGCAGGCTAATTCCTTGGGTTCCTGTATAAGAAATGAGTATTTCTGCAGGTTTGTTCGCCAGGCTCCGGTTGGTGTTGGTGGCTGGATACAGTCTGACTTTTTCCGGGACAGGAGAAATAAAGAAGACCGGTTTTATGAGTACAACAAACAGGATGCTGCTACTTTAATGGCAGCAGATGTGACAGCCCAGCGTCCTTTCGCGGATAAACCCCCTTCCAGCCGTCCGGGAGAAACTTCCTTTTACATGTGCTATGATACTGCTGGCTGGCATATCTTTATCCATACAGAGGAACCAAACATCCAGCAAATTATGTTAGAAAATGGCCGGGGATCCAGCAGTTTAGAGATGTTTTTCCAGCCTGGCAGGGAAAGGGTAAGCTACTACCAGTGGATTATCAACCTGGCAACTGGAGAAACCAATATCTATGACTGGGATAGCCCTCATCGCTGGTACCGACCACTGGAATTAGGTCCAGGGAACATTAAAGTAGAAACTTCTGTTCTGGATGATGGGTGGGGAACTATTGTTTTCCTGCCCTGGGAATGCCTCTATGACAGGCTACCTTTTCAGAAAGATAAGGAAAACATCTGGCGCTTTTCTCTGATGCGCTGGAATCCTGCTGGTAGTGTTACCTGGGGTGGCAGGGTTCATGAAACAGGCCGCTGGGGCTTGATAAGATGGGAAAAACCACCAGAGGCAGAAAGGTTAAACATTTTAAAATATCTTATCAGGCGTGCCTGGTATAAATACCAGACAGTGAAAACAGCACAGATAGATTACTGGAGTTGCCAGGAAAGGGGAGACCCGGAGTTCTACCGGTTGTCTCTGAAACCAGTCGTGGAAAGTTTTGATGCCTACGGAAAAGACTTACCAACCATTGATTCCTGGAACAAAGAAAAGATAGAAGAAATCTTTCACCAGATTGTTCCGGAGTGGATGGAGTTCAGCTACCGGGTGGAAGAATTGAGGAAACAGTACCTTCGGAAAAAACATTTTCCGTAAAATGACCAGCCTGGTTAAAAAGGGAGAAACATGGAAAAAGTAAAAATCAGTTTTTCCGTGGCGCTTTTATTCTGTTTTCTTTTACCGGTACACAGTCAGGAAAACAAGCTATTCTTCCAGGAGGACTTAAGCAAATTCAACCTGGAGTACAAAGCAGGTTTTGCTCTCAGTTTCTGTACTGGCTCACCAGAAAGTCTCCAGATACAGATAGAAACAGATAAAGGGGAGAAAAAAACAATCACGGTAAGAGCATTACCCCAGAAAGGGAATGGCTGGCAAAGCAAGTATGCAGAAACAGTTTTCCCTGATTCTGTTTTACAGTTTCGGGGTGCCATCAATCTTGATTACTACATCAAACCACGGGTCAAACGTTATACTGATGACCAGATAGAAAAACTAACAGAACAGTGGAAAGCCATGCCTTCAGCCTCAGAAAAGTTTGTCCGGTTACAGATTCAGCCAGACAATGAAGGATACAAATTCTGGATTGATGGCCGTTATGCCGGCAGATTTGATACTGCCGGAAGGTTGAAGACTTTCACGGTCACAGGTGGCAGCAAATCCCGGGTGAAGGATAAAGAAATTTTCAAGTCTGCGGAAACTGATAGGTTTCTGCCAATAGACTTCGGGCTGGTAGCACAACCAGGAGTGATGAAAGAAGCAAAAATTTCTTTATCTGCTGGGCTGCAAAATATAAAAGGGATTCCTGTAATTGTTTCTGATGGAGACAGAAGCGGTGATATTTCCAGAGTCAAACAGATGCGGGGAAGTTTTGCCCTGGAATGTGATGAATACCTCTCCCGGACTGCCTTTGATGGTATGCCTGAATCCCAGCTGGTCAGTGTCCCCCAGGCTTATTACTGGCGGGCATGGGTGCTTTTTGGTGTGGACCCGGACCCGAAAAAAGACCCCATTCTCACAGTAAGACTGACCAGGTTTGCCAGCCGTTCTACTGTTGGCCGGGGTACGGCTATTGTGGATGTTTATCTGGACTTACCTGAAGATGCGGAGAAACTCCCTGCCAGCATCACCCGGGTAGGCAGCATCAAACATAAAACCGGAGACAAAGAGATAGAATTACCTCTTTACCTGGCTGAGGTGAACCTTCCCATAGGCCAGATACTGGACCTTATCTCTGAAGAAAAACAGGATACAGCCAGTGAACTTGGTATTGGCCCTTTCCTGGACTTTGAATTTTTGGGAAGAAGAGGAGTACGCGCAGGAGAACATAAACCAACCGGAGCTCCCAGTGCCGCCAACATCTTTGGTGTCACCTTAGAAAAAGCACCTGCAGAATTCAGACTTTTCCAGAAACAGGTGGGTAACATTTTCCACAATGAAGAAAAACCAGAAGTGGAAGCCCGGGTGAAAGCTAACCTTCCTGGTAAGTATTTTCTTACCTGGAGTGTTTCCGATGTTAAAGGGAAAATTTTATTACAGAAAGAGAAACTTTTTTCTCTTTCCGGTGGACAGCAACAGCAGGAGACAATTGATTTGAGAATGCCTGAACCAGGGTATTACGGACTTAAATTTCAACTTTTAACGGAAAACAGGAAAGAAATTCTTACCCATCAAGCTTCTTTTGCTCTCTTAGGACAAGATACCAGACAGGCGGGTTATGAATCTCCCTATGGCACCTGGTGGTTTGACGGACCACATCTGACCATCCGGGAAGCTGAAATTGCCGGTCCTCTCTTCTTAAAGGCAGGTTTAAGAAAGTTTGCTTACAGCCGCAGGTACACTGAGGAACAGTTAAGCCAGTGGAAAATGACTTTATCGCAGTTACCGTGGCTTTTCCGGATGAAGGATTTGACAGAAAACGGGACGCTTTCTGAAGAATCCAGGCAAAGGGTTACCAGGGAAGTTCAGGAATTCCTGACTAAATATCCACACTGTAACAGTGTCCTGCTTTTCCATGAATCACACGGAAATGATATGCCAGTGGAACTGGCTGGATTACAGCCAAACTTCACAGAGGAGAAAGAAAAACAGTGTAGGGACAAAGCCCTTCTGGCTAACCTGGTGGCTGATTTTTACCGGCAGAATTTTCCCCAGCTGAAAATCATCTTTGGTAATACCAGTGGCACGGCACATTTACTGGCAGATACACTGCGTTTTGGTTTTAAACCGGAAAAAATTGATTATGTGGGCATAGAAACACCAGGCCAGAGTTTCATGCCGGAAACTGTGGATACAGGTACCACCATGGCTTTCTGGCTGGTGCGGCAGATTGGTCGTCTTTACGGCTACCAGTTACCTGTTACCAGCTGTTATGAATTCACTTACAGACCAGGCCGGGTCCTGGGAGAGGAAAGACAGGCGCAGTTTTATGTCCGGGATATTTTGCTTTCTCTGGCACATAAAGCTGACCACATCAATCCTGGAGGTATCTGCGATGTCGGCAGTTCTTACTTTAATGGTTATATTTACGGCGGAAGTGGTTTCTGTGAAAGGTATCCCCTGCTTTATCCCAAGCCTTCCTATGTAGCCATAGCAACTTTAACGAAAGTTCTGGATAAGGTGAAACTGCGCCGAATTTTACCAGCAGGTTCGCTTTCTGTTTATACCCTTGAGTTTGACCGGCAGCGCACCCCGCAGGATATAGCCTATGCTACCTGGACGGTGAGGGGACAGGCAGAACTTGTTTTTGATTTCGGTAAGGAGACAGAAGCTACTTTTGTGGAAACCTACGGCAGAGAGAAAAACCTTAAGACCAGAAACGGGAAACTGACGATAACTACTTCCACTGCAGCAACATACCTCATCAGCCAGTTCCCTGTGCTCAGTGTCACAGTGAGCAAAATAAGTTATCCGGAAGATTTACCACCAGCCGGTTTTAAACCAGCCAACCGTATGGACAGGATGGAAGAATGGGTGAAAGTGACTGATTATAGCCTGCAGAGTAACTTCTGCCGCCGGGGAAACTTTACTTTAAGACAGGTTACTGACCCGGAAAAAGGTCCCTGCCTGGAGTTAGAACTACAAAAGGCACCTAACTTGCCAGACTTAGTAAGTGAATACACTTCTTTGAAACTGAAACAGCCCGTGGAAGTTACTGGAAAACCCCATACGATTGGTGTCTGGGTGAAAGGTAACTGTAACTGGGGAAGAATCTACTTTGAAATTATGGATGGAGAGGGAAGGTACTGGCGCAGCTGTGGTGGGTATCATGACTGGCCTGCTGATTTAGCCATTAATTTTGATGGCTGGCGGTTTGTCCGGTTTTTCATTGATGCTGAACGTTCCCCTATCAAGAATGTCTCCCCGGGAAGGCAATGGGAAAGTAACGGTGGCGGCCAGTGGCCACCGGCATACCCGATAAAAATTGTTGGTCTTTATGTGCAGATGAGACACAAAGCCATTGACCCGGTAGAAATGAAAGATGTAGTACCGGTGTTGAGGTTTAAGGACATCGGTGCGTACGAGTGAGGGAAAAAATGAAAAAATTTTTCTTGCTGCTGGTTTTCTCCGGCATAGTTGCTGCTCAGGATAAAATTCTCTGGAAGGAAGATTTCAGCCGGTTCCCTGATGGTTTTCGCCCTGGTTGCTACCATAACGGGAAAGGGGAAGTAGGAGTGGAAGACGGGAGACATTATTACCGTTTCCCTGGTGGTTTCATGTTAGGTGGTGGCTGGAACTATTTTGGTGCGAGAAACTGGAGAAACTACATTTTACGTTTCCAGTTAAGACCACGGGGCAGATTCACTCTTTTTTTAGTGGTGAAAAGAGAAGGCTGGCGGGAAAAGTTTTCTTATATCTGGTACTATGTCACCATCAGTTCTAACCAGGTCACAGTGAATGCTCATAATCTAACTGGAACCAAAGAATCTCTGCCTGCTGAAAAGATTGAACCAGCCCTGGAAGAAAACCGCTGGTATGATTTCCAGATTCAGGTCACGGAAAACAGAATCCAGGTATATCTAATGAGGGAAAAGGAGAAAACTCCTGTCTGGGATAATGAAGTTCTTCCTGGTGGAGGCGGGATAGACTTCCATGGTATTGGCTCCTTTGACTTAGCAGGGATAGAAGTGGAAGAATTGGAATGAAACGAAGCATTTTCGGTCTAATCCTGTCTCTGAATGCCAGTCTGCTTTTTTCCGGGGAAGTTTTTTTTGAAAAGGGAAAGACTGACTGGAAGATTTTTGTTTCTCCTCAGGCAAAACCAGAAGAACTTTATGCGGCTTGTGAATTGCAGCAAACTTTACTGAAAATCTCCGGTGCTCATTTTGAGATTATCTGCACAGAGGAAAAACCAGGCAGACATACGATTGTCCTGGGCGATTTAAGCAATCCTGTTGTTCGGGAAAAAGCCAGGGACTGGAAAATTTCCTCAGGAGAAAGAGAACAGATAGGTATCTATACTTCTGATAACTGTCTTTACCTGGTAGGTAATCAGCCCCGGGCAGTTCTATACGCTGTTTACACCTTCCTGCAAAAATATTTAGGTGTCCGGTGGTTCTGGCCTGGAACTTCAGGTGAGTTTATCCCCGGGAAAGAATACTGGTCTTTACCGGAACTGAGTTACCATTACCAGCCCTTTTTTCTCTATCGTGGTTTTCATCTCTGCGGTGACTGGAGACAGGTGGAAAGTTTCAAGGAATGGATGGCCAGGAATTTCATCAATATCTACCGCCATGCTTCTTCCCCAAAAGAAAAAAAGTTTGGTTTCTACTCCCTGGCATCTTCCCATAATGCCCGGCTGCCCCAGTCTTTGTTTCAGGAACATCCGGAATACTTTGCTGAAGTTGCCGGGAAAAGGTATGCGGAAAACATCTGTTTTTCCCATCCGGAAACAGAAAGACTGGTAGCGGAAGGTTTAGCTGATTATATCCGGAAACACCCTTACATAGAAATTTTGAGTATCTACCCTGCTGACAACCAGACATACTGCCGGTGTGAAAAATGCCGCCAGACTGATGTTTCCACCTGCTGGTTTCAGTTTTACAACCGGGTAAGTTTGAGGCTGAAAAAAGAATTTCCTCATCTGAAATTTGCCACACTTGCCTATCAGGGATACAGGTCAGTCCCTGCCTGCTCTGTTGAAAATGCCTCCATGGTAGAGTACTGTCCTTATGACCGCTGCCATGTTCACCTTTTTAACTCACCGGATTGTAAGTTTAACCAGGATACCCTGAAGGCTATAGAAAACTGGAAGAAAACCGGCCAGAGAATAGGTATTTATGGCTATGAGTTTGATATCTTCAGGAAAAATTTTCGTTTTGTTCCTTTTTTCAGCCTGTTAGAGGATGGTATCAGGACTTATAAAAATTTAGAGCTTGTTTCCGTTATCACTGAAATTTCCCTCTCCCCGAAAACCGGTCCAGAAACTTCAGTTCTCAATGTCCAGAATCGTCTGCCCCTTTACCTCTACGCCAGGTTGTTATGGAATCCAGAAGAGAAGATGAGTGCTGTCGTTCAGGACTGGTGCCAGACTATTTTTTCTCCAGCTTCTGAGGAGATGTATCAGTACTATCTTTCCCTGGATAAAGCCTGGTCCTGCCTGTTAGAACACCGGACCATCCTGGCTGATGCAGCCGGTACAGCGCAGTTTTTTCTAACTGATTCCTTGAGAGAGAAGGCTGAGACTTTACTGATTGCTGCCACAGAAAAACTGAGCCGCTGGTCAGATTCTCAAAAAGAGAAAGCTCAGGCAGCCCTGCAAAGAGAAAAAGTTCTTCTCAGACAATGGGATAGCCTTGTTCAGTTTAAACAGCAACTTCCTGATTTCTTTCTCCCGTTTTTATCCCAGGGCTCAGAAATAAAAGAAACCTTCTGCCAGAGAAAACTAATCTGCTCTTCTAAAAAAGAGGATTATTCTGCTGAAGCAAAAATTGCCTGGAACACGGAGGCAATTTTGTTGGAAGCAGTCTGTCACAAGCTTAAATCCAGCCCGGTGAAAACAAAAAGGGACGATAACATAGATTCTGAGGAAAGTCTGGAAATTATCCTTTCTCCTGGCCTGGCTGGACCGGTCTGGCATCTGATAGTTAATCCCCTGGGTACTGTCCAGGATTATCTTGTTTTTAACCAGAAAAGGCAGGATCACTGGAACCCTGACTGGCAGGCAGTAACTTTTAGAGAAGCGGATTTTTGGTCTGTCCGCATCAACATTCCTTTCTCCAGTTTAGGCGAAACAGTTTCCCCGGGGGATTTATGGGAAATGAAACTAATCCGGCGTACCGGATATACCGGCGAAGAACTCAGTTTCCCGGCAGGAGAAAAAAAAGGCCTTGTCTTTTTCAGTGGTAAGAATCTACCAGAAAGAAATCTTCTCTGGTGGTCAGGCAGACCGGAAAGGGAAAAAGAAAGAGAAAAAAACCTTGTCCTGGAATTTTTTCACTCCGGGTGGCAGATGCATCTGGTCACCACAGGTGAGGAACTTCTTTCCCTTCTCCCTCAGTCTCAGGTTTTCTGGTTCCGGCATCCACAGGGAACCAATAAAGTACCTGAGGAGTTCTGGCAGAAGTATCTTGTGCCGGCTATCTCAGAAGGAGCGGTTGCTGTTTTTTCCTCTTACTGGGATATCCCTCTGGAAAAATACTTTAACCAGGCTGACTTTAAGGTTACTTCCTGTACCATTAAGAATCTTCCCTTACCTGCCAGAAGGAGTGTTTTCCTTGCCCCTGGTGACTGGATAAGTATACCCAATAATCTTTTACCTGATTTGAAAAACAAAATCACACCCTGTTACGGTTTTCTGCCAGAAAAACCTGATGCCTGGACTATCCTGGCAACTGCACCCAGGGATGAGAAGGAGACATTTTTCTACATTTTGATGAGAAAATACGGGAAGGGAATGATTTTTCTCTGTGGAACTGACATTCCTGTATCCCCGGTAAAGCTTCTGGAAAATTTCGTTGCTTATTATCAGAAACAGACCGCGTCAGAAAGATAGTTTTGTCCCGGGTTAAATTCTGGATTAAACTAATAAGCTATGACAGAGACAGAACATGGATACCAGTATGAAGTAAAAGAATGGCAGGTTTCGTCTTCTTACCATGATGTGGATTCTTGCCATCATCTGGAAGTGAGCGCTATCTTTGAACACCAGCAAGGAAGATTTACTGTCCCTGCCTTCTGGGCAGGAGGTAAAAACTTTAAATTTCGCTTCAGACCTATCTTTCCTGGTCTTTATTCCTTTCACACAGTCTGCAACAAAACTTCTTCTACCGGACTTTCTGGTCTCACAGGAAAACTAAAAGTGAAACCGTGTCGTCGGAAAAATAATCCTTTCTCTCATGGTCTTCTTTGTCTTTCCAGTAATGGCCGTTTTCTCCAGTGGACTGACGGTAAACCATTTTTCTGGTTAGGGGATACCTGGTGGATGGGCTTCTGCGACCGGTTATCAGATTCTGATTTTCTTTCTCTGGTAGAGGACCGTAAAAGAAAGGGTTTTTCAGTCATCCAGATAGTGGCTGGACTTTATCCGGATATGCCTGCTTTTGACCCCAGAGGGAAAAATAAGGCTGGTTTCCCCTGGGAGAACAGCTTTGAAAGAATTAACCCGAAGTATTTTGATGAGGCAGAGAAGCGTCTGCTGGCAATTCTCAAGGCAGGTCTTGTTCCCTGTATTGTGGGAGCCTGGGGTTATTATTTACCCTGGATGGGAATAAGAAAAATGAAACAGCACTGGTGTTACCTGATAGCCAGGTGGAGCTGTTATCCTGTTATCTGGTGTCTGGCTGGAGAAGGTGAGATGCCTTATTATCTCTCCAATTCCAGGGAAGAAGACCGCAGTTTTCAGAAAAAGGGCTGGACGGAAATTGCTGCCTATGTAAAGCAGATTGATCCCTACCAGCACCCGGTTACCATTCATCCCTGCCGTAGCAGCCGGCAAAGTTTAGAAGATATCAGCTTTCTGGATGTGGACATGCTTCAAACCGGGCATGGTGACAGAATGAGTCTGGCGACCACAGTAAACAGTGTGCTCAGTTCCTACCAGAGCCAGCCAGTAAAACCGGTCATTGAAGGTGAGGTTTGCTATGAAGGTATTGGCCAAGCCTGCCGTCAGGAAGTGCAGAGGCTGATGTTCTGGGCATGCTGGCTTTCTGGAGCTAAAGGGTTTACCTATGGAGCCAATGGGCTATGGCAGGTAAACACCCGCTTAAAACCTTATGGCCCTTCTCCCCATGGCATGTCCTGGGGAGAAACACCCTGGGAAGAAGCTTATCAGTTACCTGGCTCTACCCAGCTTGGTCTGGCAAAAAAACTCCTGGAAAACTACCCCTGGTGGCTGATAGAACCTCATCCCGAATGGGTGCAGCCACACGCTTCAGCAGAAAACTATTTAGCACCTTATGCCGGTGGTATCCCGGGTAAACTGAGGCTTGTATATCTGCCACACTCCAGTGGAAGTTTTCCTTTATTGAAACAACTGGAACCTGGTCTGACTTACAACGGTTATCTCTGGAATCCAGTCAACGGGAAAAAATATCCTCTGGGAAAGATTCAGTCAGACAGCCAGAGAGAGTGTAAACTATCACAAAGATTACCTGTCTATCAGGACTGGCTGCTTGTCCTGGAAAGTGACACCCTTAAATGACAGAAAGAGAAAGGTTTTTAGCCTGCCTGAATTATGAAAACTTTGATAAGGCACCTTTACGCATTTTTGGAGCCTGGCCTGAGACAGTGGAAAGGTGGAAAAAGGAAGGCTACCAGCCTGAAAATCCGCCATTTACTCTGGACCGGTGGGACTGGTTTGGCCACTGGTTTTTCCCTGCACCTGCCTTTGAAAAGAAGGTCTTACAGGAGGATGAAAGTACCATCCTTTACATAAACAGAGAAGGTATTCTTCTCCGGGAACGTAAGGATAATCCTGCTTCTTCCATGCCACAGTTTATCCGGTTCCCGGTAGAAACCAGGCAGGACTTCCGCAGATTCTGGAAGGAGAGGATGAAACCGGATTTATCTCAAAGGATTGGACCTGACTGGAAAGAAAAACTTTCTACTTACAAGAAACGAACTGTACCGCTTATCATTGTAGCTGACCGCTGGGGTGGGTTTTTTGGACCTTTACGGAATCTCCTGGGGCTGGAAAAACTCTGTCTTCTTTTTTATGATCAGCCTTCTTTTGTGGAGGAAATGATGGAAGCAGAAGTAGAGTTTATCCTTAAAATCATGGACCAGATTCTCCAGTATACAGACATTGATGTTTTTGGCTTCTGGGAAGATATGGCCTGTAAGAATGGTCCGCTCATCAGTCCTTGCCTGGTGAAAAAATTTATGCTGCCCAGGTACCGGAAAGTAGTGGACTATCTTGCCGGGAAAGGATTACCTTTTTTCTCCCTGGACAGTGACGGTAATATCTCCAGTCTTATCCCTGTCTGGTTAGATGCAGGTATCAATATCCTTTACCCCTTTGAGGTACAGTCTGGTATGGATGTCTGTCAGATAAGGAAAAAGTATGGCAGGAGTTTGAGGATGTGGTTTGGAATAGATAAAAGAGCAGCCATTTCTGGTCCAGCCGCAATTGATGCGGAGATGGCAAGGGTTTCCAGTCTTGTCAGAGAAGGTGGCTATGTTCCCGGACCAGACCACTCTTTTCCTCCAGATGTCTCCTACAGCAACTTTTGCTATTTTATGGAAAAACTGCAAAAAATACTTTAAGAAATGGTCGGTTGTTGTCAGTCTTTCCCTTCCGGTTTAAACTTTTCAAAAAAAGGAGGAACCATGGAACTGGTAGCAGTGCAAATTGAAAAACCGGATAACATTAATTTCATCCTCGGACAGACACACTTCATCAAATCAGTGGAAGATATCCACGAAGTTCTGGTTAGCAGTGTGCCCGGGATAAAATTTGGTCTGGCTTTTTCTGAAGCTTCAGGAGACTGTCTCATCCGCTGGTCTGGAACAGACGAAAACTTAATCCAGCTGGCTCAAAAAAACTGTCTTGCTCTGGCAGCAGGTCATTCCTTTATTATTTTCCTTGGAGAAGGTTTTTACCCGGTGAATGTACTCAATGCGGTTAAGGCTGTCCCGGAAGTCTGTCATATTTTTTGTGCCACTGCCAATCCCTGCCAGGTTATCCTGGCGCAAACCTCGCAGGGGCGTGCCATCTTGGGTGTAGTGGATGGATTCCAGCCGAAAGGTGTGGAAAACCAGGAAGGTATTGCCTGGAGAAAAAATCTCCTCCGACGAATTGGCTATAAACTTTAGGTGTAAGGTTTAGCCCGGGAATAAAAGGACCATCTTATGGAGAGAAATCAAAGGATAAGATGGTTTGAGGAAGCACGGTTTGGGATGTTTATCCACTGGGGGGATTATTCTGTACCTGGTCGGGGTGAATGGGTAATGTATCAGGAGAACATCCCTGTGTCTGAGTATGAAAAACTGGCAGACCAGTTTAAGCCACCAGAAAGTTTTTCTCCATTAAAATGGGTAAGGAGCGCAAAAGAAGCAGGGATGAAGTACATTGTTCTTACCACACGGCACCATGATGGTTTCTGTTTATTTGATTCCAGGGTAAGCAGTTTTACCTCTGTCAGACGTGCCGCAGGAAGGGATTTCGTAAAGGAGTATGTGGATGCCTGTAGAAGGGAAGAGATGAAGATAGGTTTTTACTATTCACTTATTGACTGGAGGATGCCTGCAGCATATGAGGGACCGGAGAAGAATTCTTCCGGGTGGAGAGAACTGGTGGAGATAGTCCATAAACAGGTGGAAGAACTCTGTACAAACTATGGAAAGATAGATTTACTCTGGTATGATGGTGGCTTTTATATCAACAACCGCCGGACAATCCCGACCAGGCCAGAAGACTGGGAAGCAGAAAAACTCAATGCCATGGTAAGGAGATTACAGCCGGACATAGTGATTAATAACCGTTCAGGATTGCCTGAGGATTTTGATACACCAGAGCAGCACATTACTGCCTCTTCACCCGGAAGGATGTGGGAAAGCTGTATGACCATGAACAAGCACTGGGGATATTTTGCTGCCGATGACCTTTACAAACCCGCAAAGGAACTGATACACATCCTTACTGGTTGTGCTTCTGGTGGAGGAAATCTCCTCCTCAATGTTGGACCTGAGCCAGATGGTAAGATACCAGAAGAAGAAACAGTAAGGTTAAAAGAGATAGGGAAATGGCTGCAGGTAAACGGGCAGAGTATTTATAAAACAGAGAAAGCTTCACTTGATACAGGGACTGCTGGATGTGCAACTAAAGGGAAGGACTGCTATTACATATTCGTCCACTGGTGGCCTGGCAAAACCCTTTCTCTTCCTTGCGTAAAAGAGGAGATAAGTTCCGCTTATATACTTTCCACAGGCAAGAAACTTGCCTGGAAAAGGCAGGGGGACAGGCTGCTACTTACAAATCTACCTGTAAACCCACCAGATAAACTAACGACTGTCATTGTGCTTAACAAATAAAAGGAACTGAAAAAAATCGGTTACAGGGAAACAGGCGGGTGAAGAATTTTTCTCCAGGGAAAGCATAGCGGCATACATAAACCAGCTGGAAGTAAAAGACAGGAAGAAAATCGGAGGTTGACAGTGGAAGTCTGTTTGCGGTAAACTATATTTCAATGTCTGCCAGGAAGAAAGAAAAGTTAGAAACACCGGAAAAGGAAAGTCAACAGTGCCAGGAAAAAGGAGAACTGACAGAGCAAAGGGTAAATATAAGGTGCCGACAATGTTTCATCGTGGATGGCTATAAACCCGGGGAAGAAAAGTGTCGGCACTGCGGAGCGAAGCTTTATCGCCTGGATGCGGTTTAACTTTTTCCTCGGCTTCTGAAGAAAGAAGAAGTTGCCGAAGAGGGGGTGAAGATATTTGTCCAGAAACCCTGAGTTTGAGAAGATTTTTAAACAGTTCAAACGAGAAGTGGAACGTGAGGGAATTATTAAGGAAGTCAAAGCCAGGGAATTCTACGAGAAACCCAGCCAGTTGCGACGGCGGAAAAAGGTAAGAAAATACAGGCCCCAAAGCCAATTTTCTCCTTAAAAATTGGATAAGCGCTTCCGGATATTTACCCTTTCCCTTAACACCAGTCTGGACAGGACATTCTGTCTGGACAGGATAGTTTTTGGAGATATCAACAGGATAAAATCTTCTCGCCTGGATGCTGGTGGAAAGGGATTAAATGTTGCCAGGATGCTCCACCGTTTAGGACAGCCGGTATGCTCTGTAGTGTGCCTGGGTGGAGACAACGGGAAAAAGGTGAAACAGCTTATCCAGAAGGAAGGCCTTTCTTACCTGGTGGTTGAAACCTCTGGCGAGACAAGAAACATTTTTAATCTCATAGAAACAAGGACAGGCCGCATCCTCAGAGTTAATGAACCAGGTCCTGAGTTCTCCAGGGAAGAAAAACTGTCGCTTTTCCGGTATTTGACTACCCTGCCTCTCAGTCACAACACCATAGTGGTTCTTTCTGGTAGTTTTCCTCCAGGACTTCCTGTTTCCACCTACCGCACGATTATCAATTTACTGAAAAAATATACACCATGGATTACCCTGGATGCTGATGGCGCGGCGTTACAGGAAGGTGTCAGGGCCAGACCCTGGCTGATTAAACCCAACCTCTGGGAACTGCAGCGGCTTTGCTCTCAAAAGATTCGTTCTTTTGCTAAACTGAAGACTGTCTGCAGATTACTTCTTCACAGAAAAAGAACAAAATTGATACTGCTTACGCTTGGCAGCCAGGGTGCCTTAGCCGTCTCTGAGGAGGAAATCTATTGGGCAAAGCCGCCAGCTCTTTGCCCTGTGAGTGAAGTTGGCTGCGGAGATGCTTTTCTGGCAGGTTTTCTGTACGGCTGGGTATCAGGATGGTCTGTTCAGGAGAGCCTTATTATGGCGGTTGGTTGTGGCTCAGCCAAGGTCACCTGCCCGGGTACCAGTATGCCTTCAAAGCAGGAGGTTTTCCAGATGAGAAAGAAGGTAAAACTTCTCCCTCCGGAAAAACTTTCTTTCTCCCAAAAAGCAGCAGGATGATACTCTTGCTAAAAGGAAGTAAAATATGGTAACAATGTAAGCATAAAAGGAGGCAAAATGTTCTATTCAGGAATCAGTGACGAAGCCGGACAGGCAATTGAAACCCAGATTAAAGCCCATCAGCAGTTAGGCTGGTCTTACCTGGAAATAAGAAATGTGGATGGCGAAAACCTGTCTCTTATGTCTGCAGAAAAGTTTGAGCAGGTTTATGAAAAAGTAACTGCTGCCAGATTAAAGGTTTCCTGTTTTGCTGGTTGTATTGGTAACTGGGCGAAACAGATTTCTGGTGACTTTTCCATTGATGTTCAGGAATTAAAGACAGCTATTCCCAGGATGCACCGTTTCGGTACCAGGTATGTTCGGATAATGTCCTGGCCTAATGACAAGAACAATCCCTGGTCTGATGCTGACTGGTCCAGAGAAGTCATCCGCCGGTTGAAAGAATTAACTAAAATGGCAGAAGATGGTGGCATTATCCTGGTCCATGAAAACTGCTCTGGCTGGGGAGGAGAATCTGTGGAAAACTCCCTGCGTCTGGTGGAGGAAATTAATTCTCCGGCTTTCAAACTTCTTTATGATACAGGAAATGTTGTACCCCACGGACAGGACCCCTGGGAATTTTACACCCGAACCAAACCTTACACTGTCTACATCCATATCAAGGATTACCGCCGTGATGGTGAAAAGTATGTGGCTACTTTCCCTGGAGAAGGTGAGGGTATGATTAAAGAAATACTTCAGGATTTACTGCATACCGGGTATACTGGTGGTATCTCCATAGAACCTCATCTGGCCAGCGTGGTTCACGAAGGTAAAGTGGGCAAGGAAAATGTTGCCTATGAGACCTATCTCACCTATGGAAGAAAACTGATGGCTCTGGTGGAAAAACTGAAAAAACAGTGAAACCTGCTTTTGTCTCTTGCATCTAAGTTAATGAGAACAAAAAAAGGAGGTGATGGCTATGAAAATGGTTAAGGTTGACCCGATCCGGGAAATGCTGGATGTGAGGGACAGCTTTGACCGCTTCATAGACAACTTCTTTGGCAGAAACCTCGGTCTTGACCTGGCAGAGTGGCAACCGGCAGTGGACCTCTATGAAGATGAGAACAATATCTTCCTGCGGGCAAGTATCCCTGGAGTGAAAAAAGAAAACATTAAGATTACTCTTTCCGGGGATACCCTCACTCTTTCCGGGAAAACAGAAGATGCTAAGGAGGTCAAAAGAGACAATTACTACCGGAAGGAGATACGGACAGGCAGTTTCACCAGAAGTTTCACTCTTCCCTGCCCGGTTGACCGCGCCAAAGTTGGTGCTACTTACAAGGATGGGATTCTGGAAGTGACACTACCAAAGGCTGAGGAAGCCAGAGCCAGAGAAGTCCAGATTGCGGTCAAGTAAGCTGGTGGAAAGAAAAAGCAGGCCTTACGGGCCTGCTTTTTTGCTTTCAGGCTTCATTGCATTCTTTTGTACTATTATCGTAGTGTGCATGCACTGCTGCCATTAGGTGCGCGACAGAAAGAAGGTAGAAGAAAAGCAGAAAGAGGTAGCAGGGGTATACACTGCTTCCATTACCAGCGTGGCAAAAACAGGGCAGAAAAAAGAGGGGAAAAGGGAAGAGATTTATCAGGATTTTTATTTAACACTGATGACCAGACGGCCATCTGAAGCGTCAACTACAACTGTATCGTTTTCCTTAAATTCTCCAGCCAGCACTTTTAGAGCAACCACATTTTCTACTTCTCTCTGGATGAGCCTCTTAAGCGGTCTGGCTCCGTAATTGGTGTCATAGCCTGCTTCTGCCAGATATTTTTTGCCGGCTTCAGTTACCTCCAGTTTAATCTTCTTCTCCTCCAGTCTTTTCCTCAAATGTGAGAGTTGAATTTCCACAATCTTTACCAGGTCTTCAGGTTTCAATTTACGAAAGATGATAATCTCATCCACCCGGTTAAGAAACTCCGGCCGGAATTTTGCCCTCAGTACATCTAAAACCTTGCTTTTCATCTCTTCTTCATCCTTAAACATCGTCAGGTATTGACTGCCCACATTGGAGGTCATAATCACCACGGTGTTACGGAAATCAACTGTGCGACCCTGACCGTCAGTTAATCTTCCGTCGTCAAGAAGTTGTAAGAGAATGTTAAAAACCTCCGGATGAGCCTTTTCTATTTCGTCCAGAAGAATGACACTGTAAGGACGACGTCTGACTTTCTCGGTAAGCTGCCCTCCTTCTTCGTAACCCACATAACCAGGCGGGGCTCCAATCAACCGGGAAACAGAAAACTTCTCCATGTACTCACTCATATCAATCCGCACCAGGGCATTCTCATCATCAAACAGAAATTCTGCCAGTGCTTTTGCCAGTTCCGTTTTCCCTACTCCGGTAGGACCGAGAAAGATAAAAGAACCGATCGGCCTGGAAGGGTCAGAAAGTCCAGAGCGACTCCGACGGATACAGTTAGCCACAGCACTGATAGCCTCATCCTGGCCAACCACCCGTTGACTGAGACGCTGCTCCATCTGGAGAAGTTTTTGAATCTCACTTTCCAGCATCCGGGAAACAGGAATACCTGTCCATTTAGAGACAACTTCGGCTATATCCTCATCCGTAACCTCATCTTTCAGCAACCCTGCGTTTTTCTGAAGTTTTTTCAGTTTCTCTGTTTCCTCCTGGAGTTTCTTATTCAATTCCGTAAGTCGGCCATATTTGTATTCAGCTGCTTTATCCAGGGCACCTTGCCTCTCTGCCTTCTCCATAAGAATCCTGGTGGTTTCAATCTCTTCCTTAATCTTTCTCACCTTTTCCACCACTTCTTTTTCTGCCAGCCACTGAGAGCGCAGTTTTTCTCCCTTTTTTTTCAAACCTTCCAGCTCTTTTTCCAGCCTTTTCAGTTTTTCTTTTGTCTCTTCTCCTGTCTCTTTCTTCAGAGCCTGCCTTTCAATCTCCAGCTGTCTAATCCGTCTTTCTACTTCGTCCAGTTCCACAGGCATACTGTCGTTTTCCATCCTTATTTTGCTGGCAGCCTCATCCACCAGGTCTATCGCTTTGTCCGGAAGAAAGCGGCCGCTGATGTACCGGTCAGAAAGAACTGCCGCAGCAACCAGAGCACTATCAGTAATCTTCACTCCATGGTGCACCTCATACCTCTCCTTCAATCCCCGAAGGATAGAAATGGTGTCCTCCACACCTGGTTCTTTGATAAGAATCGGTTGAAAACGTCTTTCCAGAGCCCTGTCTTTTTCCACATACTTGCGGTATTCATCCAGTGTGGTAGCTCCGATACAGCGTAACGACCCCCTGGCCAGGGCTGGTTTCAACATATTGGAGGCGTCCACCGCACCTTCTGCTGCTCCCGCACCAACCAGGGTATGCAGTTCATCAATGAAAAGAATGATACGGCTTTCTTCTTTCTCTATCTCCCGCAGCAAAGATTTCAGTCTATCTTCAAACTCACCCCGGTACTTTGTCCCGGCAACCAGGGCTCCTAAATCAAGACCTAATACCCTTTTATTTTTAAGTGGCTCCGGAACATCACCGGAGACAATCCTGCGGGCTAAACCTTCTACAATAGCGGTTTTCCCTACACCGGGTTCACCAATAAGTACTGGATTGTTCTTGGTACGACGGGAGAGAACCTGAATTACACGCCTGATTTCCTCATCCCTTCCGATAACCGGGTCCAGCTTACCCTTAGCTGCCAGATCAGTGAAGTCCCGGGTGTATTTTTCCAGAACCCGATATTTACTTTCTGCATTTTTGTCTGTTATCTTTTCTCCGCCGCGATTTTGCTGGATAAGCTTCAGTAATCTCTCCGGGAAAAGATTGTGCTGGTTTAAAATCTCACTGGCAGGTGAGGAGATTTCACTTAAAGATAGAAGAAGATGTTCCACACTTACATACTCATCACCCATCTGGCTGGCATGGTGTTGTGCGCGGGAGAGTACCTGCTGAAGGGAATCTCCAATATACATCTGTGTCGCACCGGTTACCTTCGGCATCTTTTCCAGCCGGTGTTCTACCTGGCTGGTAATTTGCTCTATGTTTGCCTGAGCCTGCTGGAGAATATCCGCGGTAACCTCATCCTGCCGCAGGAGAGCCAGAAGAAGATGCAATGTTTCTACCACCTGATGATTTCTCTCCTGGGCAATACTCTGTGCGTTGACTAAAGATTCCTGAGCCTTCACAGTGAATTTTTCCCAGTTCATTTTTTCACCTCAAGAAATGCTTTTTCACTACATTAGATAAAAAAGGGGAGAAAAAGTTTCAAAAAGCGCCTCTGCAGAGAAAACAGTAATAAATTTTTCACAGACACTGATGGTAAATAGTATCCACCAGTTCCATGGTTTTGACCGCATCCCCGAAATGTGTCTGTGGCAGTCTTTTTTCTTTCAGACAATCAATGAAATGACGGTTTTCTGCAAAAAAGCCACCGATTTTGTAAATCTCTTTTCCACCCGCAGCGGAAGAAGCAGAAACTACCATGCCTTCCTCTTTATTGTCCTGGTAGATGACTGCCTGTTTCTCCGGGTCCACAAAAGCTGAGATACCGCATCCATGCATCTCCACGGAAAAGATACGCTTGCCGGAGACCCAGTTGGTGGAAAGAAAACCAACACAGCCGCTTTCAAAAATTAACAGCGCATTAAAGCTATTATCATAATCGGCATAGAGACTGCGTATACTGCTGGCTACTTTTTTCACTTCTCCACCCAGAAAACGTAAAATGTCCACCGCGTGAATGGCATCACAGGTAAGAATGTCCACCGCTCCCCGGTAATAGGGACCGGCACCAAGCATGTGTTTAAAAAAATTAGCCTGGCACTGATTTAAGGGTCCCTTTCTGCTGATTTCTTCCTTCGCCCGGACTACCAGTGGAGCGAAACGGCGCTGGAAACCGGTCATCGTCAGGCATCCCTTCTTCTCAGCCAGGACTGCCATCTGCCTGGTCTGCTCTCTGGTGATGCCAGGAGGCTTTTCAATGAAAACGTGGAGAGAAGATTCCAGGCAGTCTATGACAATATCAAACAGATGATAGGGTGGCATCAGCACATAAGCTGCTTCCGGTTCTGTCTCTTGCAGCATCTTTCGGTAGTCGGTGTAAGTCCGCCTTATCTGGAACCTTTCCGCTGTAGCTTTCAGTTTCTCCTCCACCAGGTCACATAAACCAACCATTTCCACATCCGGAAACTGTGCCAGAGAAGGATAATGGACGTTATTGGCCATCACTCCTGCCCCAATCAGAGCCACCCTGACCTTTCTCATTTTCCTTCCTCCTCAAAAGTACATTCCACCGGCCCAAAACGAATTTTGTCGCCATGTTTTAAGGCATAGGGCTTACCGGTTTCCAGTCTGAGCTCATTGACATAGGTTCCGTAACTGCTGCCTGCTCCACCGGTGCCAACATCCACCGCATGATAAACACCATTAATTTTTTCCAGCCTGGCATGATACCGGGAAACTTTAGTCAGCATTTTAAGTAGTTGCCTCTGCATTTCTACTGCCAGGGTTCGGAAAGCACGGTAATCCGGGATTACAATATCATGGTCCTTCAGCCGACCTACAGTAACTCTATCCCTGGTCAAAGGATACTCCCTCAGCATAAAAGGATAGTTAAAAATTAGTTTTGCCATGGGTTTCCTCTTCTTTATCAAAGTCCGTGTTGATTCCAGAGCCACTGTCCCGCAAATGAGAAGGTTGCCACAACAGCCAGATTAAACACAGGCCACCGGTGAGAAAAAGAAATATACCTAACAATTGCGTAGGATAAAGGTCAAACCCGGTCAAAGCAAGGTCACCCCTGAGAAAATCAAGGTTGTAACGGATTAAACCCATCAACATCAGGTAAAGGCAGAAAAGGCTTCCTGGCCGCAGCCGGTACCGGGACAGCCACCAGAGACAACCAAAAGCAGCCATATCCGCACTGAAATAGTACAGCTGCGTCGGATGAACCCGTCCTTCCACCAGGGGCAAATGAATACTCAAAGGAGAAAGGGTGGGTCTTCCATAGCAACAACCATGGAGGAAACAACCTAACCTGCCAATCGCCTGTCCCAGAGGTGTTACCCGGGCCACTAAATCACTTAACTGGAAAAAGGAAAGAGACCGAACTGCAGAATAAATCAGGAGAAAAAATATGGCAGCTGCTACAGCCCCTTGAATGGCAAGCCCGCCATTTCTCAACTGGAAAATTTCCCAGGGGTGCCGGTGGTAATAAAAAAGATGCGTCATCACATGTACAATTCTGGCTCCCAGCAATCCCCAGACCACCACATACAGCAAAATTTCTGAGATAACCTTCTGGGAATAACCTGCTTTCTGTGCGAGTTTCTGAAAAAGTGAACCGGCCACCAGAATCCCCAGAGCAGCCATCACTCCATACCAGTAAATGACAAAACTACCGATTCTCAGAAAAACAGGGCACATAGTTTCCCCTTGCCTGGAATATTAAGAAAACACCTACCCCGGCAACTATCAAACTGTCAGCCAGATTGAAAACTGGCCAGATGTGAAAATTCAAAAAGTCCACCACTGCACCAAACCGTATTCTATCCACCAGATTACCTAAGATTCCTGCACTCATCATTCCCAGACTTACTCTGGTCTGAGAAGATAATTTTCTCCCCTTCTTCAGTCCGTAATAAATTAAACCAGCCAGAACCAGAGCAGAAACTGCAATCAGAAAAATAACGGTTTTTTCCGTATTCAGCAAGCCAAAACAAATCCCCTTATTTTTGATGCAGGTTAAGGAAAAGTAACGAAAAAAGTTGACAGAATTTCCTTCTCTTAAATACTTCAGTACCAGGTTTTTGGAAAGCTGGTCAGCAACCAGGCCTGTGAAAATCACGCTCCAGAATAGCATATCAAATTCTTTCCTCACCTTTTCCTTCTTTTTCTTTCTGGCAATGGATACAGTATCTCGCATAAGGTAAAGCATCCAATCTTGACCGCGGAATATTCTTCCCACAGGATTCACAGATGCCGTAGGTCCCTTTCTTTATTTTCTCAATGGCATCATTTATCTCGGCCAAAAGTTTACCTTCGGAGCTGGAAAGGTCCATCTCCAGAGCCTTTTCAAAAACATCCGTACCCAGATCAGCAATATGTGTAGGCACCCCCCCAACTTCTTTGGAAGCGTTACTTTTCTCACCTTCCTGGAGGGCACCCAGTATCCGATAGATACGTTCCTTCTCCTGGAGAAGTTTTTTGAGATAAGCTTTTCTCTGTTTTTCGTTCACCTTTCCCCCCTGAAAATCAGACATCAAAAATGAGAAAGCACCGGTAAACGCCTTTTTTGCGTACTATCTTTAATCCGTGATAGGTAGCTGCTTTAATTTCTCTTCCCGGACACCCCCTGGTAATCTTTATCTCTGCTTCCAGCTGATAGACTGAAGATTCCTTTTCTATCTTCAATTCTTCTACCTGGGGCAGTCCTCTCACCTGCGCCAGGTAAATCAGTTCACTTAAAAATCTGACCAGCAGTTCTTCCAGATTTTCTCCTTCCAGAAGAAGCTTTTTCTTACCTGTTTCTTCGCCTGTCACAGGTTCCCAGAGAGCCCAAAGTGCCTGGCTGGCAGAAAGGAAAAGTTCTGCCAGGCTGCTTCCAGAAATACTTACCCGCACATCTGCCGGGTGCTCCAGTAATTTAAACATCACCATTTCCCTGGGGAACCAGCGCCAGGTCCGTGATAGAATCACCTGGTTCCAGGTTAATCAGTTTCACTCCGTAAGTGTTTCTGCCTACCAGCCTGATGTCCTTAACAGGCATCCGAATTATCATGCCTGCCTGTGTTGCCAGAATTAATTCGTCTGTTTCTGTCACACTGCGGATACCAACTACCTCACCGTTTCGCTCCCCTCCTTTGATATCAATAATTCCTTTACCTGCTCGGTGCTGGTTGCGGTAAAGATTAATCCGGGTGCGTTTCCCAAACCCCTTGCTGCAAACAGTAATCAGACTGCGCACTTTTTCCTCCGGGCAAACAATCTCTGCTCCAACCACTTCATCGTCAGGCTTTTTAAACCTTATCCCGATTACTCCCATGCCTGTCCGGCCAATCGGATGTACCTCTTTTTCTGAAAATCTGATACTCAGTCCATATTTGGTGCTAAGAAAAACATCCTTTGTCCCATCTGTTATTTTCACCTCTATCAGACGGTCATTTTCCCGCAGAGTTAAACCAATAATCCCTCCCTGCCTGGGTCTGCTGTAAGCAGAAAGTGAAGTCTTCTTTACCAGACCATTTCTGGTGACCATCAGCAGAAATTTCTGCGGGTCAAATTCCTTGATAGGAATCACGGCGGCAATTTTTTCACCTTCACCCAGACGGAGCAGATTAACTATCGGTTTACCTTTAGCGTTGCGACCAGCCTCCGGTATGAGATAACCTGCCAGCCAGTGAACCTGCCCGGTATCGGTGAAGAAGAGAATGGTATCCACTGTAGAACAGATGAACAGATGCTTGATAAAATCTTCTTCTTTTGTCTGCGCACCAACCATTCCTTTTCCTCCCCGCCGCTGTCTGCGATAGGTCTCCAGTGGCACCCGTTTAACATACCCCTGGTGAGAAACTGTCACCACGATATCCTCAGGTCTGACTAAGTCTATGTCTTCAAACTCCTGAATGGGTTCCACAATCATTGTTCGCCGCTGGTCTCCAAATTTCTTTTTCAGATGATAAAGTTCCTCTTTAATAATCTTTTTTACCTTTTCTGGCTTAATCAGAATCTCCTTGTACTCCTTTATCCTGGTTTCCAGTTCAGCCCGTTCCTGTAAAATCTTTTCTCTTTCCAGCCCGGTTAATCTTGCCAGAGGCATACTTAAAACAGCTTCTGCCTGGGGAAGGGAAAGTTTAAAGTTTTTCACCAGTCCTTCTCTGGCTTCTTCTACCGTGCGGGAACTCCTGATAACTTTAATCACCCGGTCCAGATGGTCCAGGGCAATAATCAAACCCAGAACGATATGATGTCTTTCCTCGGCTTTCCGCAAATCGTACCTTGTCCTTCTGAGAACAACTTCCCGGCGGTGGTCCAGGAACAACTGCAACAGTTCCCGGATATTCAAAAGTTTTGGCTGCTGATTCACCAGAGCAAGATTGATAATACCGTAAGTAATCTGCAGTGGTGTGTGCTTGTAAAGCTGATTCATAATGATATCCACATTCTCACCCCGGCGCACCTCCAGAACAATTCTGGTACCCTCCTTATCTGATTCATCCCGGACTTCCTGGATACCTCCAATTTTTTTCTGCTCCACCAGATTGGCAATATTTTCCACCAGGGAGGCTTTATTCACTTCATAGGGTATCTCCTTAATGATGATGTTTTCCCTCTCCTTAACTGTCTCCACTTCCATCCTGCCACGTAAGGTGATAATACCCTTGCCAGTCCGGTAAGCCTGAATGATACCCTCCTGTCCGCAGATGAAACCTCCAGTGGGAAAATCCGGTCCTGGCAGAAACTTCATAATTTCTTCTATAGTGCACTGGGGTTTATCCAGTAAAAATACCAACGCCTCCACCACTTCACTCAGGTTATGGGGAGGAATATTGGTAGCCATACCTACGGCAATACCAGAAGCACCGTTGATAAGAAGATTGGGAACCCTGCTTGGTAAAACTACCGGTTCTACCAGGGACTCATCAAAGTTGGGCATAAAATCTACTGTTTCTTTTTCCAAATCAGCCAGCATCTCCATTGCCAGAGGGGCTAATCTTGCTTCTGTGTAACGCATGGCTGCTGGTGGGTCTCCGTCAATGGAACCAAAATTCCCCTGACCATCTATCAGGGGATACCGCAGAGAAAAATTCTGCACCATCCTGGCAATGGCTTCGTAAATCGGGGCATCACCATGGGGATGGTACTTACCCATAACTTCACCAACAATTCTTGCTGCTTTTTTATAAGGTCTTCCTGCTTCCAGCCCCAGCTCTAACATGCCGTAAAGTATTCTCCGGTGTACCGGTTTCAATCCATCCCGCACATCAGGCAATGCCCTGCCCACAATGACACTCATCGCGTAGTCCAGGTAGGAACCACGCATCTCTTCGTGAATACTTACTGGCTGGATTTTCTCTTTAGGTTGTTCCATCTTTCACCTATCCTTCCTGTTTCAGATATCCAGATTTTTAGCCTGGCTGGCATATTGTTCAATAAACTGACGTCTGGGTTCCACCTCCTCGCCCATCAAAACAGTGAAAATTTCTTCAGCCTTGACCGCATCATCCACCGTCACCTTTTTCAGTCGCCTTCTTGCCGGGTCCATGGTGGTCTCCCAGAGTTGCTCGGGATTCATTTCACCAAGTCCTTTGTATCTCTGGATTACTAATCCTTTCTTCCCGTATTCTTTTAAAACCTCAAAAAACTCCACCAGGGAACAATCGCGCACACGATTGTTTTCTTCCACACTTATGACTTTGCCGGTTAAATCTTTCAGGGATAAACCCATTTTTTCCATCTGCTCCATCAGTTTTGCCATTTCCCTGGATTCAAAAATCTCTACCAGCTGATGCTGGTTCTGGTCATCCCTGGAAAAAAGGTCCAGCTGCTCTGCTCCTTGCGCACCAGCATATCCGGTCAGTTCCTGCTCATCTTTCAGGAAAATTCTTTCCTTTTCTGATTTCACCCAGTAAGCCGGGAAAATCTTTTTTTCCTGCCAGAACTTAAGATAATCGGAAAAAACAATACCTCTGGCTTCAATACTGCGCTGCAGTTCACTGAGCCTGCGGCTGATAGAGGAAAGATTGATAAGCTCCTGTCTGGTAAGCTGCTTCTTTTTCTCCGGAAGTTGCACCTTCACATTGTCCAGAGCAAATTCTACCAGCAGTCTATCCATTTCTGCTTCGGTTTCTACATAAAATTCTTTCCGGCCGCGTCTTACCTTGTACAGGGGTGGCTGGGCTATGTAAACATAGCCACTTTTAATCAAATCAGTCATCTGCCGGAAAAGGAAAGTAAGTAAGAGAGTACGGATATGGGCTCCGTCAATATCAGCATCAGTCATGATAATGATTTTATGGTAACGCGCCCGGGAAACATCAAAATCTTCGCCTGCACCAGCGCCCACCGCACTAATCATCATCTTGATTTCTTCGTTATTCAAAACCTTGTCTAAAGGGGCTTTCTCAGTATTAATAATCTTTCCCTTCAGGGGCAGAATCGCTTGAAAAGTTCTGTCCCTTCCCTGTTTAGCACTACCACCGGCAGAATCACCTTCCACCAGAAACAGTTCCCGCTGCTGAGGATCTTTATTAGAACAGTCTGCGAGTTTCCCGGGAAGAGCACCAGTTTCAGAAAGTTTTTTTCTCGTCAAATCTCTGGCTTTTCTCGCGGCTTCCCTCGCTCTGGCAGTAAGGATACACTTGTTGAGAATTTCTCTGGCAGGTTCCGGGTGTTCCTCTAAAAAGGTGTATATCTCCCTGGCAGCCAGACCTTCCACCAGAAACCTGATGGCAGAATTACCAAGTTTACCTTTTGTCTGCCCTTCAAACTGAGGTTCAGGCAGTTTCACGCTCACCACAGCTGCCAGACCTTCCCGTACGTCTTCTCCAGAAAGTGCCATGCCTTCAAGAAAACCGTTATTCTTCCCGTAGTCATTAATGGCCCTGGTCAGTCCACTACGAAAACCAGTCAGATGCGTGCCGCCTTCTCTGGTGTTAACATTATTAGCAAAAGAGAAGACTGTTTCTGTGTAACCGTCGTTATACTGAAAAGCAATTTCCACTTCTACATCAGCCTCTTTCTTCTTAAAGTAACAAACCGGAGAAAAAAGAACTTTCTTATTTTTGTTCAGATTTTCCACGAAGGAAACCAGGCCACCATCAAACTTGTAAACCTCCTTCAGATTTTTCCTTTCATCCGCAAAACTGATTTTCACCCCGGCATTGAGGAAAGCCAGCTCTTTCAGCCTGCCTGCAAGGATACTGTCATCAAATTCAACTGTCTCAAAAATTTTTTCATCGGGTTTGAAAGTAACCCTGGTTCCGGTGCGTTTGGTTCTGCCCACTACCTCCACTGGCGAAACAGGTATTCCGCGCTGGTACCGCTGACGGTAAACCTTTCCGTCTCTTCTCACTTCTACCTGTAGCCACTCCGAGAGAGCATTCACCACAGAAACCCCTACTCCGTGTAATCCCCCAGAAACGCGATAGGCTTTTCTGTCAAACTTACCACCAGCATGAAGGACTGTCATAACCACTTCCAGGGCAGGTCTTTTCTCCGTTTTATGCATATCCACCGGGATACCACGGCCGTTATCGTTAACTGTGACGCTGTTATCAGCATGTACTACGACCTCAATCTCCGTACAAAAACCAGCCATAGCCTCGTCAATACTGTTATCCACCACTTCGTAAACCAGGTGATGCAGCCCTCCTACAGAGGTATCACCGATATACATGGCTGGTCTTTTTCTGACCGCCTCTATCCCGCTTAAAACCTGGATGGTAGTCGCATCATAGGTTGTTATGTTTTCCATTCCTTTTCCTCCCTGATTAAACTTGAAAAATTATATCTTTTATAGCTTCAGGTGTCAATTACAAAAAGCAGGACAAAACTGCTGGAAAAAGGGGACCGGAAAGCGAAAAAATTACAACTTTAAAGCTGGCTGGTAAATATTTTCTTCAGTAATAATAACGTCCACCGGAATATCATTTCCGTCTACCGGGAGAGGAAATGTCTTCACCTGAAAGGAAAAAGCTAAAGCTACCTTAAGAATTTTCTTTCTCATCTGGCGGAAAAACCTGTCGTAGAAACCACCACCCTGGCCGATACGGTTACCATAAATGTCAAAAACAACTCCTGGCACCACAACAATATCTAACTGTTCCGGGCTGATGAATCTAAGCTGCGCCGGACAAGGAACCCCCCGAGAGGAAACTATTTCCTCTGCTGAAAAAATGCGGCCGGGCAGAAGAATTTTCTCCTGCCATTGCACAAAGGGAAGACAGACTATTTTACCACTTTTTAAGGCAGTATCTAAGATTAAATCAGTTCTTACTTCCCTGTCCATATGGGCATAACAAAGAAGGCACCTGGAGCCAGTGAAGTAAGATTCACGGAGAAGTTTATCCTGGATGAGGAGACTCTTCTTCTCCCACTCTTCCCGATGAAGACTGCTTCTTTCCCTTTTGACTGTCTGACGAAGCTTTCCTTTCATACTCTTTTTTCAGCCTTTCCAGATGCTTTAAGAAAAAACTGATTTTTCTCTCATAACCGCTGTCAGAAGGATGGTAAAAGGTTTTTTTAACCGGCAGATAAACCTGGTAAACATAATGTTCCGGGTAATCATGAGGATAAAGATAACCCTGGCCCCTGCCGAGTTTCTCAGCAGCCGGGTAACTGGCCTGTCTCAGATGTTCAGGGACTTCTTGAGTTTTGCCTTTTTCTACCTCTTCTAAAGCTTTGGAAATTCCCTGATAAGCAGAATTACTCTTAGGGGCAGTAGCGACATACAGGGCTGCCTGAGCCAGAATAATCCTGGCTTCAGGCATACCTACCAGAGTAACTGCCTGAAAAGCAGCAGTGGCTAATACCAGAGCCTGGGGGTCAGCATTGCCCACATCTTCAGAAGCACAGATAACAATTCTTCTGGCAATGAAACGGATGTCCTCACCGGCTGCCAGCATCCTGGCCAGCCAGTATAAAGTAGCATCCGGGTCAGAACCACGCATACTCTTAATAAAAGCGGAAATAGTGTCATGATGGATATCTTCCACCCGGTCATACTGCAGTATTTTTTGTTGGAGTATCTGCTCTGCTGTAGACAGACTAACATGGATGCTGCCATCAGGCTGCGGCTGGCTTGCTGAAACAACCAGCTCCAGAGCGTTGAGGGCTCTCCGGGCATCTCCTTCACTCCTCCGGACTAAAAATTCCATAGCTTGCTGGTCCAGGACCACGTTAATATCACCTACACCCCTTTCTCTATCCTGCAGTGCTCGCTGAATAATGGTACGCAGTTGCTCCTCAGTTAATGGTTTCAGTTCCAGAACCTGACAGCGGGAAAGAAGAGGGCTGTTCACAAAAAAGAAAGGATTATGCGTGGTGGCACCGATAAGGATAATCGTTCCTTCTTCTACGTCGTGCATCAGGGAATCCTGCTGTAACTTGTTGAAATGAGCAATTTCATCCAGAAACAGGATTGTCCTGGACTGGTTTACTTTACGACGCTGCCTGGCCTGTTCTATTACCTGCCTGACATCAGCCACGGTAGCAGTCACAGCATTGAGGTGGTGAAAGAAACAGCCTGTCTCCTTAGCCAGCAGTAATGCCAGAGCAGTTTTGCCACAACCCGGTGGACCAAAAAGAATGAGAGAAGGTAGTTTTTTCTTTGTGATTAAAAGTCTCAGTACCTTTCCAGGAGCAAGCAGGTGCTTTTGACCGACAAACTCCTCCAGATTCCGGGGTCTCATCCGGAAGGCTAAAGGTTGTTCTTTAGCCTTTTCCGAGCTTTCAGCAGGGAAAAGTTCTTCCACGGAGATGGCTTTTTTCTTATGTTACCACAGGCTTGTGGGCGGTAGAGGACTTGGCGCCTTCCGCTGCGCTGCAGGTCGGCCACCCGCCCGTTCGCCACTTCCCCTTCGTCGTGGCTCACCACCCGGGCTCCCTTCAAGTCCTCTCCTGGTAGGAGCCAGAAAAATATGGGCGGTAGAGGACTTGAACCTCTGGCCTCTACGATGTCAACGTAGCGCTCTAACCAGCTGAGCTAACCGCCCTTTCTTTCCATTATACCTTAACTTGCTCCCCAGCAAAAATCAAAACTCCTGTAGCTGCAGAAACAATTCACCTATCAGCTTCTCGTTACTTTTCACCTCTATGCGGTAGAGTGTTTTTTCCTGATTGAGAGCAAAGCGAGGGAGAAGCTTTTCCCTTTTTACCAGGTAGCCGAGGTCCTGTCCATCATTGTGCTGCTGGTTGCCTGCAAACCCTTTAATATCCACCTTTACACTGTCGAGATTTTCCGGCAGGACCCTGGTAATCTTCAAATCTTCCCCGGGTAGCAGGAAAATGGTTTCTCCAGGCTGATAAATTCTCTCCTTCCCGTTAATGGATACCTGCAGTCCGGTTATCTGCACCGCACAGATGCGCACCGGAAAACCATAACGGACATTATCCTTCGCCACTTCAAGGACAGTATCCTTCTCCAGACAAATATCACTGCCGGGGAAAATCTCCTTTTTTGAATCCTTCAAGTAAAAAGACCAGCCCAACTGGTTGTAACCTTCTACACCTTCTATTCTTAAAGTTTGGCCTGGAGAAAGCAAAAGATTACTACCCTTTAGCAGCCGTATTTCCTTTCCGCTGACATTAACTTTTAAAGCAGTCAGAGAGTTCTGCCTGGAAAGTTCCTTTTTTACCTCAGGCAATGCTGCCTCTGGAAAGCAGACGGGAATAATTCCTAATTCCTTCAGCACAGCATTGATAGCCAGTGTCATAAAACTAACAGCCTGACTGAGAGAACAGTCTTTGGTCACTTCTATTCCCACAGCCATGCGGTGGGCTTTTGTCAGGGCATAATAAGTGAGGGATTTACGCTGTTGCTTATGTCGGGAATTCTCACTGGCAGTCTCGGTATTATTGATTTGAAAATGATACCTGGCATCAGCGATTTTCAAGTTGGTTCTGCTGGCTACAGACTGGGCAAAATCCTGCAGAGAAATCCTTTCCCCGCGGGGTAAATCAAAGAAGGGAGCGTCTATCACATTACACTGACCCCAGCGGCGAGGGTTACGTTTGCTGTCCACCCAGACCGGAGAAAAAAAACCTGAACCCTGATGGGTATTCACCACGCAGGTTGCTTCCTGGATAAGTTTTTTCACCAGCTGGATAACAAATCCCTCAGGAGCAGGAAGTTTCTCCTCAGGTAAAGCAAAAAGACGATTCATATCCACACCATTAATTCCCCGGCAACCAGTCAGAATAGCCTGCCTGTTCAGTCGTGGAATGATAATCATCCTGCCATGTTTTAAGCTCAACCGGGTGTACCGTTCTACTGTCAGACAGCCAGCCAGTTCATCACCATGGATACCACCGATAAGCAACAAAGTCTCCCCTGGATTGTTTTCCCCAAGACGAACCACTTCTACCTGATATTCTTTCCCCGGGAAGAAAATTTCTACTCCTGCTTGAGAAGACCGGGGGGAAACTTTTTTCCAGGGAAGAACCAAAAACATGGTAAGGAAAAATAGCCTGCTTTTTCTGGACACGGTTCTGCTTTCCGTGAGGCGAAAGTATCCTTTAAAGGGTTGTCTCAGACAAAATCCTCCACCCTTTTTCCCGTTTTACCAGGTACAATTTTTTCCACGCTTTGCTTCTCAGGTTGTTGGATTCATAAATCTGCTGGAAGAAAGCCACTGCCACTTCTCCAAACGGGGTCTGACCGTAAGGTATAAGTTGAAGATTTTCTATGGAAATTTTCACATATTTTTTAGACTGGTTGACCTTCCTCTTATAAGCAGCCCAGGCTGATTTGTCTTTGTTACCCGTGGAAAATCTGTCATCGTACCAGGCAAGATAATCCTCAGTCTTCAGGCTTTCCCAGGATTTTTTCCACTCCTGGATTGTTTTCATAACCTCACACAGGTTAACCACTTCAGGTGTCTCCGCAATATAAACAAAGGTTCTTTTAGGCTCAACAAAATTACTGACTTCCGCCAGATCTTTATCATTCAGCACTACACAGCCTTCGCTGTTATAAGGCGGTCTTTCCATGGGTGTGCCGTGCAGCCAGATACCGTTACCGGAACGACCAGCCATACGGTCAATAGCAGTGGGGAAATCAAGGGTGTAGGCTCCCAGACCGTACCTGGCTGGCAGTGACCTCCCATCAATCTTTTCTGTCAGAAGAAAAGCTCCTTCCGGGGTACGGCCATCACCAGGTTTCTCCTTTTGACCACTGTTTTTCCCGGTGGTACAGGAATAAGTCTTAATAACTTCCGCTCTGGCACCATCATACCGACAGACAGAAAGAATTTGGTGTTTCTTGGAAACTACAAGAAAGATATAAGGTTTAAGACCTGAAGATTCAACCGGTAATTTTTCTTCTTTTTTCAGAACCTCTGGTGCCCGGGGGAGTTCCAGTTTAGCCAGAAGCGTCTTTATTCTGGTTTCTTCCTCTCTTGCCAGGTCAGCCCGTCCCTGCCTCTGGTAGACACTGAGAAGAACTTTATGCAGATTAAGGTCATCGTAAGCAGCCAGTCCTTCCCGGGCAAATTTCTCCGCCTCCTGCCACCGGCCAAGGTCCCGGTAAGCAGCTGTTAGATAAGTGTAAACTTCTGGTTCTCTACAACCTGTATTTAGCGTTTTCTCCAGAAGCAAGGCAGCCTTCTCTGTTTGCCCCAGACCAAGATAAAGCTTGCCGACAACCAACCAGAGATTAGCATCCTGTGGGTACAGTTTCGCCAGAAGCAAAGAAAGCAAGGCGCGTTCTTCTGGGGGAATACCCTCCTGTAATCTTTTTCGCAGGTACTGACCCATTTTCAGCCGCTGGTCAGGATTGAGTTCAGCCAGAGCCGGATTAAAATCCAGCCCGCAGCCCTGTTCTTCATAAAATCCTGCCAGCTGTAGCCTGGCTTCCTCTGGACTATGAGAGAATTCCAGAAGCTGCCTGTACCGGTTGAGAAGCTTTTGGTCCTCCGGGGATTGCTTCAGAGCCAGCCGGTAGTTTTTTGCTGCCTGTTTCAGGTGCCAGGCAGCTTTCCTGACCGGGTCGCTTCTCCAGTACACCAGAACCCCGGCTATCAGTCCGGAAATAGCAACCACTGCCCCGGCTACTGCCAGTGCATTTCGCATCAGACAGAACAGTTATTCTTCAATTATAATCGCTTCCACCGGGCAGCCCTCGGCTGCCTCCCTTACCTTATCCTCAATCTCCTTCGGGACTACGTCCACTTTGACCACTGTGGTTGTTTCCCCCATTTCAAATACTTCCGGACAGGCATCAACACAGATACCGCAACCGGTGCAAAGATTCTCATCCACTTTTACCTTCATCTTTTCTCCTCCTTCTCTCCGTAACACTGTATTTTGCCATAAAAAAACTTATGGCAGCAATTTTAATGTGAAGTCTTTTTTCTGTCAAAATCAACTTATGATAAAATACCATTAGTATAAAGCATTTTACCCGATAGACAAAAAGGATAGCAACCATGGCTGATTATACCGAGACAGTGCTTCTTCCCAGAACCAGTTTTCCTATGAAGGCAGACTGGAGCCGGAGAGAAAGTCAGTACCTGAGTTTCTGGCAGAAGCAGCAAATCTACAAAAAAATTCAGGAAAAAAACCTGGGTAGAACCCGTTTTATCCTCCATGACGGACCACCTTATGCCAACGGACATATCCATCTGGGTACAGCCCTTAATAAAATTCTTAAGGATATTGTAGTCAAACAGAAGAGTATGCAGGGTTTTTTATCTCCTTATGTTCCTGGCTGGGACTGCCACGGGATGCCTATTGAACACCAGGTTCTGAAAGAGCTGAAGATAAATAAAAAGGCTGTCCACCCTTTAGAATTCAGAAAACAGGCTGCTTCTTTTGCCAGGAAATTTGCTGCCATTCAGCGTGAGGAATTCAAAAGATTGGGTGTTTTGGGAGAATGGGAAAATCCCTATCTCACACTTTCACCTGAATACGAAGCCACTATCATCTCAGCCTTTGGAAAACTTGCCCTTTCTGGTTATATCTACCAGGATTACAAGCCCATTCACTGGTGTCTCACCTGTGAAACTGCGCTGGCAGAAGCAGAGATTGAATATGAAAATGACAGCTCTGTCTCCATCTATGTGGCTTTTCCTCTGGCTGAGGAAGAAACCAGAAGAATAGGTCAAAAAACTTCCTTCCTCATCTGGACCACAACACCCTGGACACTCCCGGCTAACAAAGCTATTGCCATTAGCCCGGAGGAAAAATACGTCCTGGTAGAAGTATCTTCCGGTCGTTTTATCCTGGCTGAATCTCTGTGGCAAACTGTTCTGGCGAAAAGAAACTTGAGCGGAAAAATTATCAGAACTTTTTCCGGGAAAGAACTTCTGGGCTGGCATTATGTTAATCCCCTCACCGGGGAAAAACTGCCTGTAGTAGAAGCTTCTTATGTCTCCACAACAGAGGGTACTGGCTGTGTCCATACGGCACCAGGGCATGGCCTGGAAGATTACTACACCGGTCAACGTTACGGCTTAAATATTTTCTCCCCGGTAGATAACAGGGGATGTTTCACGGATGAGGTACCCCGGTGGAAGGGAATCCAGGTTTTCCAGGCCAATCCCCTGATAATTGAATATCTGGACAAACTGGGCATACTTTTCCATCAGGAAGAAATTGTTCATTCCTATCCCCATTGCTGGCGTTGCAAACAGCCGGTTATTTTCCGCAGCACCAAACAATGGTTTCTCAGGATTGATTATCAAAAACTCAGAGAAAAACTCCAGCAAGCCATCAAAACATGCCAGTGGATTCCTGCTGAAGGTGCCAACCGTATCCAGTCCATGGTCCAGCAGCGCCCTGACTGGTGCTTATCCCGACAGAGACTCTGGGGTGTGCCCTTACCAATTTTCTACTGCCTTTCCTGTCACCGGGAAATAATCACTCCGGAAACAATCAGCCAGGTAGAGAATGCTTTTCGTCAACACGGTTCTGACATCTGGATAGAGAAAACCCCTGAAGAACTTTTACCAGAAAATTTCTCCTGTCCCCATTGCGGTGGTAAAAAATTTGAGAAAGAAAAAGATATTCTTGATGTCTGGTTTGATTCCGGTGTAAGTCATCTTGCTGTCCTTGCCACCAGGAAAGAGCTCTCCTGGCCAGCAGATGTTTACCTGGAAGGCAGTGACCAGCACCGGGGCTGGTTTCAAACTTCCCTGATTACCTCCTGTGCTCTCACCGGAAAGGCTCCCTTCCGCGTAGTTGTCACCCACGGCTTTGTTGTGGATGCAGAGGGGCGTAAGATGTCTAAATCCCTGGGCAATATCATCACTCCAGAACAGGTGATAAAAACCCACGGGGCAGAGATTTTAAGGCTCTGGACAGCCTCAGAAAATTATCAGCAGGACATCCGTATTTCTGAAAGCATCCTGAAAAATCTTGTCACAGTTTACCGGACCATTCGCAATACCATCCGTTTCCTTTTAGGCAATCTGTATGATTTCTCTCCGGAAGAACAAATCCCCTATCACCAGCTTCTGGAGGTGGACCGCTGGGCACTAAATAAGTTGCAACAACTGGTCCAGGAGGTAACGACTGCCTATGAGCAGTTTCTTTTTTATCAGGTTTATGAACTTATTTACGACTTCTGTAACCTGGACCTCTCTTCCTTCTACCTGGATTATCTTAAAGACCGCCTTTACACCTACTTTCGGGATTCCATAGAGCGGCGGGCTGCCCGGACAGCCTTATGGAATATCCTGAATACATTACTGAAACTTCTGGCACCTATTCTTTCTTTCACAGCTGAAGAGGCTTACCAGTGTCTGCCGTGCCGGGAAAAGGAAAGTATTTTTCTGGAGGACTGGCCGGAAAAAAAAGAACCTGATAAGCAATTGTTGCAGCGGTGGGAAAAGTTTTTTGTCTTCCGGAAACAGGTTTTGAAAAAGATTGAGGAAAAAAGACAGGAAAAAATCATCGGCAGCAGTTTAGCTGCCTCAGTCAGGGTAAAAGCCAGCAAAGAATGGGTGGATTTTTTAACCGGTTTTCCTCAGTTATCGTGTTTGCTACTGGTCTCGGAGGTAACACTGGATAAAAGCCAGGACGAACTGCAGATTGATATTGAGAAATCTCCTTACCCGAAATGCCAGCGGTGCTGGATTTACCACCCCAGCGTAGGTGAAAGGAGTGATTTCCCGGAATTATGTTCCAAATGTGTCCAGGTACTTACCGCAAAAGGGTGCGGAAGGAGGGTCCATGGTGGAAGCGGCCTTGAAAAAACTGCACCAGGACAGGGTTAAATATGTAGAACTATGGTTTGTAGATATCCTGGGGCAACTGAAAACTTTTACTATTCCTGTAGAAGAAATTGAAAAAGCCTTTACGGAAGGTATTGGATTTGATGGTTCCTCAGTGGAGGGCTTCGCGCGCATTTTTGAAAGCGATTTGATTGCTAAACCCGACCCGGAAACATATCAGATATTACCTTTAGTGGAGGAAAAGACAGCACGTTTTTTCTGTGACATCCACCTGCCAGAAGGTCCACCTTACGAAGGTGATAGCCGCTACATCTTAAAACGGTATCTGAAAAAGATCGCTGAAGAAGGATATACCTTCAATATCGGTCCGGAGGTGGAATATTTTTACTTCCGCTCCTCAGAAAACCCGGAAACTATTGATAACGGGGGGTATTTTGATTTCATTCCTCAGGACCTCGGAAGCCAGTTACGTCGGCAAACTATGCAACTGTGTGAAACCATGGGAGTGAAAGTGGAAGCCGGCCACCATGAAGTTTCTCCCAGCCAGCATGAGATAGACTTGAGATACGATGAGGCATTACGGATGGCTGACAAAATGATGACTTTAAAGGTTCTTATCAAACAGGTAGCAGCCAGAGCCGGAGTTTACGCCACGTTTATGCCCAAACCTATTTTTGGTTTGAATGGCTCCGGTCTGCATATTCACCAGTCTCTTTTCCGGGGACAAACCAATGCTTTCTACGATAGCCATGACCCGACTTATCTCTCCCCCACGGCTAAAGCCTATGTGGCTGGGCTGCTGAAACACATCAGGGAGATTACTTCTATCTGTAACCAGTGGGTAAACTCTTACAAAAGGCTTGTCCCGGGTTATGAGGCTCCGGTTTATGTTTCCTGGGGAAGAAAAAACCGTTCTGCCTTAATCAGAATTCCTATCTATAAGCCCGGGAAGGAAAAAGCCAGCCGGATTGAGTTACGCAGTCCTGACCCGGCATGTAATCATTACCTGGCTTTAACCGTGATTCTGGCAGCTGGTTTTGAAGGTATTAAACAGAATCTAACGATACCGCCAGCCATTGAAGAAGACATTTACCGTATGGAGGAAAAAGAAAGGAAGAGGAAAAAAATCCAGCTTCTTCCTGGTAGTCTCATTGAAGCCATTATGGAAACAGAAAAGAGCCAGCTGGTCAGGAACGCTCTGGGTGAACATGTTTTCTCCAAGTTTATAGAAAACAAGAAAATTGAGTGGGATATGTACCGGACCCAGGTAACCAGCTGGGAAATGAAAGAATATCTGCCAGTCCTGTAAAATGGTTGTCCAGCAAGGTAAAAAGACCATCTATGTCATTGATGGGTTTAATCTTATCAAAAGTTCTTTTCTGAAAGGAGAAGAAAGACAGGGAATTGATTGGGCTGTTTCCTCTCTTTTAAGAATTTTAACAGCCTACTGGAGAAGACATCCTGATACCCATTTTACCGTTGTCCTTGACGGGCACCCTTTTCTTTTTAACCACCAGCCAGGAATAAGTACCTTTTTTTCCGGTTCCATAACTGCTGACGAGAAGATTCGTCTTCTTTTAGAGAAAACTTCTACCCGGCAGAAAACAGTGGTCATTTCTGATGATAGAGAAGTTCAATCTACAGCCATTATACTTGGAGCCAGCATCCTTTCCGTCTCTGATTTTATGAATCTTCTGGTACCACCAAAACCGGTAAAAACAACTAAAAAGGCAGAGAAAGAGATTTGTTTTCAGAAAGCCCTGAAGATAGAAAAGGAGCTACAGGACTATTATGAAAAGAAACGGAAAAATTTCGGCAGTGATAAGAAGGTTAATCCGTAGCCTCACAGCTGAGTTAGAAAAAAAGGATGCTGTCAGAGAAAAAGCCCTGAAAGACTGCCGGCAACTAACCCGACAGGCTGCCAGAGCTATTCAGTACATCCACCAGGGTGAAATTTCTGCTGCGGAAAACACTATCAGGGAAACTTTGTCTCTCCTGACAGATACCAGAAGCAGACTGAAAAATTATCCTGAAATTGCCTTTGCCGGTTTCCTGCACAACGCAGAAAAAGAGGTGGTGGAAGCAGTTGTTTTTCTCCATTGTATCAGGAAAAAAAAATTTCCAGAACCGGAAGAATTTGGTTTTGATTCTATCAGTTATTTGCATGGACTGGCAGAAAGTACCGGTGAGTTAAGACGTTTTATTCTGGACGGACTGAGAAAAACAAAGCATTTCCAGTGGGAATACTACCTAACATTAATGGACACAATTTATTCTTTCCTGATTAACTTTTCCTTCAGTGAGAGCCTCACAGCCAACCTCAGACGCCAGGTTGATTACGTTCGCAGCATTCTGGAAAAAACCCGCTCTGAGGTCACATTAGCTTCACTTTTTGCCAGAAAGAAATAAAAGTTCTCCTGTAGTCTCCGCCTTTTTTCTCTTTTCTATTCCCCTCTTTCGTAAAGAGGGGGAGAAGACAGGAGCAAGGAACCAAAACAAAAAAAGTTAGGATAAGGGGAGATAAAACAGGAAGGAAAAAGAAAAAGCATCAAAAACACAGGTGAATATCCAGTCTCAGCGAAATTCAGCCTTCTTCAATTTGCCACTACTGAAGTTTTACCTTCTGGTGGTGACAAGATGAGCCACAAAGCCAGCCCCAAAACCATTATCAATATTGACCACTACCACATTGGGACTGCAACTATTCAGCATGGCAAGAAGAGCTGTTATTCCCTTCAAGCCAGCCCCATAGCCTACCGAGCTTGGTACTGCGACTACCAGTTGCCTCACCAGACCAGCCACCACACTGGGTAAGGCTCCCTCCATACCTGCAACCACAATAATACAACTGGCACGGTTTAAAACCCTTAAATGTTCCAGTAACCGGTGTAACCCCGCAACACCTACATCCCGGATTCTTCTGACTTTTGTCCCTAAAATCTCGCAGGTTAAGGCTGCTTCTTCGGCTACTGGTATGTCAGCAGTTCCCGCACACAGGACAGCTACATAATTTTTCCCTTCAGGTCTGGGCTGGCGCAAACAGACAAGCCTGGCATCAGGGAAATAGCAGAGGTCAGGAAATTCTTTCTTTATTCTGGCCGCAATTTCTGGTTCCAGCCTGGTAATAAGAAACTGACGGTAGTTTTCCCTCATCCTCCTGACAATAACCAGCAGTTGTTCCAGCGTTTTCCCGGGGCCATAAACAACTTCCGGAAAACCAAGCCTTAAGCAGCGGTGGGTATCAATTTTTGCCCAGCCCAGGTTCTGGTAAGGGAAAAACTTCAATTCCTCTATTACTTCTTCTGTGGAAAGCTTGCCTTTCCGGAACTGGCTGAGGATTTCTCTCAGTCTTTCTTTATCCATCTGCTTAAATCCGGCCTGCCATGGCTTCCAGCCGGGCAATCCTTTCCTCAATAGGCGGATGGGTGGAGAAAATAGCCATCAGCGAGCGCACAGAAAAAGGATTGACAATGAAAAGATGAGCAGTGGAAGGATGGGCAGAAACCATGGGTCTTACCCTTACAGCATCACTCAGTTTTCTTAAAGCTGAGGAAAGATACTCAGGATGTCCACAGATGCGCGCTGCGGTTTCATCAGCCAGATACTCCCGGGAACGAGAAATGGCTAACTGGATAATCATGGCAGCAATGGGTGCTAAAACAGCAAAAAGAAGCATAGCCAGAAGCCCGAAGGCGTTACCTTCCCGCCGGTCATCTCTACCGGTTCCAAAGTAAGCCATCATCTGAAGCATTCTCGCAAGAAAGGTAATCGCACTGGCAATCGTGGCAGCAATGGTAGCAATAAGAATATCCCGGTTACGGACATGACTGAGTTCATGCGCCAGCACCCCTTCCAGTTCTTCTTCTGTGAGAAGATTTAAGAGACCGCTGGTCACAGCCACACTGGCATGACGACTGTCCCTGCCGGTGGCAAAAGCATTGGGTGTGGCTGTAGGAATAAGATAAAGCCTGGGTAAAGGCAATCCAGCTGACTGTGTAAGATTCCTGAGAATCCTGTGCACCTGGGGAAGCTGGTCTGCACCAGCTTCCTTAGCCCGGTAGATAGTCAGAATAAGTTTATCACCAAAAAAGTAGGAAAAAGCATTCATCGCCAGGGCTAAAATTAACGCCACTACCAGCCCTTCCTGGCCAAAAAAGCCACCAATATAGACCAGGATAACAGAAAGAATCCCTAAAAGAAACACTGATTTAATCTGATTAACCATACTACCTCCCTGTCTCAGTTATATTCTACCCCGGATGGGTTTGGTTTCAAAATAATTGATGCCGGAGAGAAAGAAAAGTTGCTAACTTCAGGCAAACAAGGAGGAAAAGACAGCCGCTAAATCCGAGGGAAGGAAGAAAGACCAGCGGAGTGAGAAGGCAGGCAACTAAAGCCCCTGCTAAATCTGCTCCGTAAAGAAGACCAAGGCTACCAAAAAAACCCTGCCAGAGAGTAAACTCCATCAATAATCCAAACTCCCACCCTAAAAGAAAACCGGAAACTACCAGAAGAAAACCAGCCAGCCAGCCAGAAAAAATTCCACCGGCTACAAGCAAAAATGCCAGTGTATGAAAAAGCAAATAACACTTTTCTGCCTTCAGCAGAGCCAGCTTAACTGGTTTAGTTATGGCAGAAGTTATTCCTCCTGCACTTAAACCAGCCATGAACATGCCTGTGAGCAGACTTAGCATTAAATACAGCTGTCCGTAATGCCACTGGAAGAGCAGAAAAATTATCACTTCCAGAGAAAGGCTCACCAGACCGTTGGTGAAAGTAATTTGCCAGGTGCATCTTTTCCGGTTCCCTGGGAAAAGCCAGAGCGCAAGGAAAAAAATTACCAGAACCCATTTTTTCTCCTGAAAGGATAAGACATAATCAAAAAAACTGGTAAAAAATTGTCCTAAAAAAGAAGAGGTAATTCCCAGCCAGTACGCCAGGCTGTAATAAACTGTCTCCAGCCCGGAATCTTTTCTCCCGGGAAGCGTATTTTCCTTTAGACTCTGAAGAAAATTCTTTTCTTTTAAAGGGTCAAAAACATAACCAAGGAATTCCTCCTTCAACCAGCCCGGTCCCTCTGGCAAAGTCTTCCAGGAGGAGAAAATATCCCTGTAGCTGAAAAGATAAAGGATGGGTTCCCCTAAAGCCAGCCGGGAAAAAGGAAAAACACGGGACGCTGTCCGGTAAACGACACCATGTAATTTCCTTAAAGCCTGATTGAGATATTCCACAACCCCTGGCACCACCAGGGCAAGGATACCTTCTTCCTTGAGATGCTGCCCTAAGAGCAGGAAAAAATCTTTTGAGTAGAAGCGACCACTACCCAGACTGAGCGGCAGTCCCTGGTCTAAAATGATGAGGTCAAACTTTTCTTTCGTAATCTTCAGGTATCTGATTGGTTCCGCGACTTTCAGATTTTCCTGCCATTCTTCAGGGAGAAACTCATCTTTCAAAATTCTGACTGCCAGTCTGTCAGGTTCCAGGAAAACTATTTTTCTGGCACCGGTTCTCCTCGCATAATTGATTAACTCCGGATTACCAGAGATGAGAATACTTTCTGTCTTTTTCTGGAAACAAAGGGGAAGAAAAACTGTGCTGGCAAGAGAAGAATAATCTGCCTGGCTGGAGAAAAACACTATCCCATCTCTCAAAAGGACTTTCTGCCCGAGGTTACCAAGCACCACAAACGACCCGTAAGAGGAATAACCAGACCGGATAATTTCTGAACCAGGCCATTGTTTCTTCAGGGAATAGTTCTCCAGAAAAGGTGAACCGGCAATTACTCCCAGCCAGAAAAAAGTGGTGGCAAGAATGATTTTCCTCAGCCGGTAACTCAGGAGAAAACAACTGAAAAGATTCAAAAGGGAACCAGTACTTATTAGAAAAAAGGGGGTTGTTCCTTTCCAGAGAAAAAAAGCAAGTACCAACCCCCCTGCCAGCCAGCCTGACCCTTCCACTCCATATGCTACCCCGGCATTACCCAGTAACTTTCCTGCCAGAACAAACCTTCCTGCTTCCAGAAACCCTGTAAGAAACAAACTGAAAAGACAGAGGAGAAAAAAGACGGTCAAAGAAAAAACCTGGCCCGGTCCAGCAATTTTGCCTGGAATTACCCTGATAATTAAAAGTCCCAGAATGATAAGAACACCTTCCAGGAAGGTCAGGTAAAGAAAATCTCTACTTTCTCTGCGGGAAAAATGTCTGAAAGCCAGACTTCCGGTAGTGCCACCTGCCAGCCACATACCTAAAGCCATACTTACAGAAAACTCGTTCCCGAAAAAGGAGGAAAGAACTTCCCTTAAAAGAACAGTCTGCCACCAGATACAGGCCCAGCCCTTCAGGAAAAGACAGATACACAATTTCCCGCGGTCAGAAATTTTGCCCGGAAACATCATTTTCAGTTACTCAGTTTTTATGCTGGAGTGCCTGATGGACCTTATTCCAGAACTCCTCTTCCACAGGGTAGCCTGCTTTTCTGGCTGCTGCTATATCTTCTGCTGCTTGCTGGTATCTTTGCAGATAGAACTCAGCTTCAGCCCGCAAAAAAAGAATCTTTCCCTTTTCTTCAGGAAGAAGTCTCAAAGCCGTATTATACTCAGTGATTGCCTGCTCCCAGTTCCTGTTTGAAGACAGAGCCAGTCCTAAATTGAAATGAAACATTCCAGAAGAAGGCTGTAAGGAGATAGCTTTCTGGAAAGCAGAAACAGCACCGGGTATCTTTCCCAGTCTTAACCTGGTCCCGCCTAAGTTATTATAAGCCTGGCTATAATCAGGTTTATATCTTACGGCTTGCTGATAACACCATTCTGCCTCTGACAATCTGCCCTGTGCCAGGAAAAGATTTCCTAAGTTGTAATAAGCCTGGGCATAACCAGGATGAATAGTTAGAGCCTGCCGGTAAGCGTTTTCCGCCTCTTTTTGTAAACCCTGTTTACCTAAAAGGTTTCCTAAGTTAAAGTAAGCCTGGGCATAGCAGGGATTAAGCTGGACTGCTTTACGGTAATAATTGATTGCCGCAGAAAAATTACCCAGTTCCTCCAGGGTATAAGCTAAATTGTGATAAGCAACAGCCAGGTCTGGTTCTATTTTGATAGCTATCAGGTAATGCCGGATAGCCTGCTTTTTCTTTCCCAAATCAGAAAGAACATCGGCCAGTACCAGATGCGCCTGGGTTAAACCCGGTTTCAGGTAGATGGCTTTCCTCAGCTGTATTTCCGCAGACTTTAGTTCTTTTTTTCTTGCCAGACCAGAACCAAGACCCAGACAGGCTCTGGCTGTGGGAAATCTTAACTGAGAAATACTTTTCCTCCACAGGGAAACATCATCCTTCCAGTCGTAATTCCTTCTGAAACTGATACTCCCGTAAAGAAAAACAAAAAAGACAACTAATGCGGCAGCCAGCCAGATTTTCCTTATCTGGCTCAAGTATCTGGCTACTACTATCAGAAAACCAATCCCGGGAAGATAAAGGTATCTTTCCGCAAAAGGGTTAAAAAGGGGCACTAAATTGCTGGTAGGCAAAAGTCCGGCTATCAGCCAGAATAAACCAAAAAAAACTATCCTGTCCTGTCGCCAGAAGAAAAATAAAACTGCCAGCACACCAGCCAGGATAAGAAAGGATTTAACGGCAAACTCCCAGCTGAAACTAACAGGCCAGAGACAATGGTATTCTGCCATCAAAGGATACGGCCAGATAAGTTTCTTAAAATACGCGGCATAGACAAGGGGGATATCCAGCAATGTCACCAGCCAGCTACCACCTAAAAGACTGGTAGTATCTTTTTTCGGACTGGGGAAGACAAGAAAACGGAGAACCAGGTAAAAGAAAAGCGCCGTACCGTAAAAAAACGCTGCTTTCTTTATTTTTCTGCCTGACTTTTCCGGAAAACATACCTCAGAGCCAAGAATCAGAAAAGGAACAATTACCCCGTTTTCTTTTGACAGACAGGCGAGAAAACTGAAGAAAGCACCAGCCAGCAGAAACCAGAAACCATCATTTTTTCTCCACCTTAAGTAAAAAAGAAAAGAAACAAGAGCAAAAAAAACCACCAGCTGGTCTTCCCGGAAAGAAACAGCATTGACGACTTCACTGTTCAGGGGGAAAACAGCGAAAAGCAAACCAGAAAGAAATCCCATTTTCCAGGAAAACAACCGGCAAAAGACCAGCATTACCAGACAGGCGGAGAAACAATGCAACAGGATATTCGTGAGGTGGTAGCCATAAGGTCTTTCCTGGAAAAAAGCAAAATCAAGAAAGTAACTCAAAGTTACCACCGGTCGCCAGCTTGTTTCCGTAGAAAGGAGAAAGTAATCCCGGTGAAAAAGTTTCGGCAGATTTTTCCAGGAGCGGATGAAGGTATTGTTTTCTATTGTAGCTAAGTCATCATAACAGAAACTGTTACCAAGAGTATTAAAGTAAGTGGCAAAACTAACACAAAATATTACCAGAAATGCTATCCCCGGCCAGCGGGTTTCCTTATTCATCTTTGAGTTTTACCGCCCTTTCCAGATTTTTCCTGGCAAGGTCAAAATCAGGAGCAAGTTTAAGTGCCTTCTCCAGATAAAAAGTGGCTTTCTCCCTTTTCCCTTGCTCTAAGTAAAGACAGCCAAGATTATTATAGGTTTCCGCCCGGCCTGGATTTAAAGATAAGGAATAAAGATAGTATTTTTCTGCCTCTTCTAACTGGTTAAGCCTGTGACAGGAAATGGCTAAGTTATCCGCAACCGTATCAGAATAGGGAGAAAGTTTCAGGGCTTTAAGGAACTGTTCTTTTGCATACTCCGGGTAGTTACCACTAAGATAAACAGTACCCAGGTGAAAACTGGCTTCCAGAGAATAAGGATTAAATATAACAGCCAGCCTGCCTGCCCTTTCCGCTAAAGCCCAGTAGAGCAAGTTCTGCTTCTGGCTGGCTAAACTGAACAATCTTTTAGACTTTTTAAGGCAGAAACTGCTACCAAGGGCGCAGAAGGCAAAGAAGAGAAAGAGAAAAAACATAATTCCGGCAATAATTTTAAAGAGTGCTGGCTTAAACGAAAGATGAATTTCTCTCTCTTTTGTCAGTTTGCTGGAGAAAACAAATAAAACAGCCAGATTAAAGGCCAGAATCTGTTTTACGGCTGTGTTTTCTATGGGAAAAGCTGCCAGACTGTTAGTCAAAACCCCGGCCCAGGAACTCAAAACAGCCACGGTTAAGTACTTTTCCTGGTCATTACCCCCACGAATAACCTTTAAGCCAGTCCGGAGTAAAACAATCACCAGATAGAGAAAGGCAGCCAGTCCCAGTATTCCCTGTTCTGCAGTTATTTCTAAGTAATCATTATGGGCATTAGCCACCCTTTCTCCTGAAGGAATAAGACCTCCTGCCTTCTTCGCATAGGGAAGAGAAACAAACTCAAAGTTTCCAGCACCAACACCGGTGAAAGGTTTTTCCTTTATCATGGCTAAAGCAGCTTTCCAGATAAGCAGACGACTTTTCAGGCTGGTGGTATCAAAAGTCATTATTTGTGCCGGGCAAAGGTAACAGCGGAAAAGAATAAATATTCCCAGCAACAGTGCAATCTTTTTCCCGGGAAAAGGTTTCTTCAGGAGGAAAAAAAGGAACACGGAAAAACCTGCCACCAACCCAAGATAACTGGCACGGGTAAAAGATAGAATAACTGTCAGTAGAAGAAGGAAAGTGCCTGTGGCTTGTAAAATCTTTTGCGGGATAGATTTTTCAGTTAACAGAAGAAAAAGAAAAAAAGGAAAAACTGCCACTAAATACTCTGCGGTAAAATTTCTTCTGCCCAGCGTGGAAATAATACTTCTTGCTGAGCCAGAGGAAACCTCCCAGGGAAAAAAATCGAAACCAGCCAGTTGCAGCAGTCCGTAAAAGCAGACAACAACTGAAGTAAGGGTGATGGTATAAATAACAGGTTTAATCAACTGCTCCTTCCCTAAAATTTCTGTCAAAAGTATCACCAGAAGGAAAAAAGAAAAAGACTGGACTATGTTTACCAGCCAGGCAAAATGATTGACGGCAGATACCCCGGAGAAAACTTCTGTTAGAATAATAGCCAGAAGTGGTAAAAAAAACGGGTTTTTTAGAAAGTGAATATCTTGTTTTTTCCTGACGGTGAGAAAAAAAAGAAGGCAGAAAGTTATGCCCTGAAATAAAACTTCTTTCGGCAGAGAAAAGATCTCATCTAAAAGACGGCAAAAAATTAAAGGGAGAAAGCTGAAGAAAAAAATGAGATAGAAACGCATAGATAAAGTTTACTACAGGAAAAGAAAAAAGAGAACCCCGGGGAAACCGGGGTTCTCTTTCCTTTTTCTCTTTTTTGATTACGGATTGATGAGTTTTCCGACTGCTCCGGTTGCAGTGTTAGCTTTGTTGGGAATCATCTCCGCAATCTTACCTACTGGCACCCATTTCACATGGCCACCAACATAGCAGGCGTTGACACCATCACCCTTGTGGTTGAGGGTATTGCTGGTACCACCAGCCAACCCTTTAATTGCTTCTGAAGCTATGTCAGCTTTCCAGTTAGTACCAGGATCACCGGATTTATCCACCACGATGACGGTATCCACATCTATTTCCTCGTTCATGTACTGGCCATAGGCATAGGAAAGACCAACATCAGCTGTTCCTCCAGTGACATCACACAGAGGTGAGGTAGCACTAGAACTGGTCCTATGTCCTAAGTCTGAAGGACAGATGAAGGTCTTCTGAGCAGAAACATACTGAGGATAAAGGAGTGCCAGAGGTTTACCAGCCGAAGATTCGTCTCGGTCGCTGCCTGAATCATCTTTCATTGGCTGACTCCACGGGAAGTACTCCCGATAGTCCTGGCTGTACATCTTCAAGGCAAGCCCAATCTGTTTCAGGTTGGAGACGCAGACAGAACGTCTTGCTTGCTCCCTTGCCCGGGCGAGTGCTGGCAGTAACATCGCTGCCAGAATCGCGATGATAGCGATGACTACCAGCAACTCAATCAACGTGAATCCTTTCTTCATTTTCTTTCACCTCCTTTCTTCAAATTTAATTTTTTCATTCTTCATGCGATTAATAAGGATTCAAAACCGGACCGGACAATGTTGCAGTGGGAGTTACACCCCGCACATTAGGAAGTTTTTCTGGAGGAAGCTTGTATGTTGTCTTGCTGGCTGCAATCCACTCCACATGTCCGCCTACAAAAAGAGCATTCACACCATCAGTACCATGGTTGTCGCTTGTGGCTAAGGCTGTAGCCACATTCAAGCTGGCATTCTTGGTGGTGGTAAACTTATCCATGACAATACAGGTGGTATCTGCCACCTGTTCATGGAGCGCACAACCATAGGCATAGGAGCAGTTACCCCAGTTAGCCACACCAGTATCTGACTTGGTATCAGCAGAACTCGGACAGACAAAAAGTCCCGGGTCCTTGAGGTAAACAACACCTTCCGTAGCAGCATCTTGGATGTTTAACTGACCCATAAGCAAACTGAAGCACTTGGTTGCATCCATACCGTCAAAGTTATAGGGGCTTGTTGGCAATGTAGTTGATTCGTTATAAGGGAAGTTTTCATCATAGTCCTGGCTGTACATCTTCAAGGCTAACCCAATCTGCTTTAAGTTGGAGATACAAACTCCCCTTCTTGCCTGCTCCCTTGCCCGGGCGAGTGCTGGCAGTAACATCGCTGCCAGAATCGCAATGATAGCGATGACTACCAGCAACTCAATCAGCGTAAATCCTTTCTTCTTCATACCTTTCTTCACCTCCTTTCCGGGTTTGTTTTAACTCTGCCAGGAGGTTTTTGCCCACCTGACAATTTTCATTCTACCAGCAGTCTATCATACCTGCTTTCATCTGTCAAGTACCTCAGTTTCCGTAGCAAAATATTTTCCATTTTTTTCTTTCTCTTTAAATTATACCTCATCTCCTGCTTTCCTGTCAAGACCGTGGCTATCCGACATTTAACCTCCGGGTAAAGTTCTTGACGGAAGAGAAAACTTCTATTAAGATAGACAGTAATTTCAGAAGAAAATGGGGCAGAGAAATACTGAGAAAGGTGAGGGGTCAGAGTCTCACCGAGGTGGCAGATTTTGCAAAGGGGAAAGACTGAGCTGGCTTTCCCTGAAAGAAGTAGCGGAATTACCTTGATTCCTGCCGGCTGGCCCACTGCCAGGTCAGCAGGCAGTTAACCAGGCCAGCCATGAAAATACCTTTACTGGTACCGGAAATCAGGGAATACCTGGCAGAGAACAATACTGAAGAGTTAAAGGATTTCTGCGAATCCTCCCCGCCAGCTCTGGTGGCTGATTTCCTTTCTGCCCTCCAACCTGAGGAAGCCTGGCGTGTTCTGCAGACTACCAGTCCACAGCTGCGGGCAGAAATTTTCACCTATCTGGAAGCAGACCTGCAGAGAGAGATAATTGAGAAACTGCCCAGAGACCAGCTGGCACGCCTTTTTTCTGATATGTCTGCTGATGACCGGGTAGACCTTTTCAAGTCTTTGCCGGAAGACAAAAGAGAAATGATTTTACCAGCATTAGCCCAGGCAGAAAGGGAAGATATCAGAAAACTTTCTTCTTTCCCGGAAGGCACTGCTGGTGCGGTTATGACTTCTGATTATGCTACTTTACCTCCGGATATCACAGCTGCAGAAGCCATCAATAAGTTGCGCCGGGAAGCCCCTGACAGGGAGACTATTTATTATGCCTATGTGGTGGATGCTAACAGAAGACTGATTGGTTTTGTTTCCCTCAAAGATTTAATTCTGGCTCCTTTAGATGTAAAGGTGGAGAAAATTATGCACCGGGAAGTTGTATCTGTCTGTGTTAACGATGACCAGGAAGAGGCAGCACAAAAAATACAGAAGTATGATTTGATTGCCTTACCTGTGACAAGTCCGGAAGGGATACTCATGGGAATAATCACCCACGATGATGCCCTTGATGTTATCACCCAGGAGCATACCGAGGATATAGAAAAATTAATGGCTATCACCGGTTCTCACCAGGCCGGGGTATACTTACAAATGTCTGCCTGGGAACACTTCCGTAACAGGGTGGGCTGGGTGGTGGTGCTGGCTCTTTTAGGATTGGTTTCTGGATATATTGTACAAAGTTATGAAGGGTTAATACTGCAATTCGGAATTTTAGCTACCTTTATGCCGATGCTGGCAGATACAGGTGGTAATACCGGCAGTCAGTCAGCTACTTTAGTGATCAGGGCTTTAGCCCTGAAAGAGATTTCCGTAAGGGATGCATTAAAAATTGTCTGGAAGGAGTTTAAAGTTTCTTTTTATTTAGCCATGGTTTTAGCAGTGGTGGCTTTTGGACGGGTAATATTTTTTGCCAGAGGCTCTGTTCCTGCTAACTACTCTCTCTGGTTGATAGGACTGGCTGTTTCCACTGCTTTAGGTTTGCAGGTGATTACCTCCACTCTTTTAGGTGCTCTTTTACCGCTGGCAGCAGTCAGTTTAGGACATGACCCTGCGGTGATAGCCAGTCCAGCCTTAACCACCATTGTAGATATCAGTGGTCTTCTGATTTACTTTGCCACAGTCAAATGTTTCCTCTGGCGTTGAAAAAATAATAAAATCTGATGGAATCGCCGGTCAGTCTTGCCTGGAAGAAAAAGACAGCTTTACCAGCATTTAACATCCCTTACCTGCCGATGATGACTCCTGTAGTGCAGGCTCTTAGAGATACAAAGACTTTTGGCTTTATTATGGTGGCAAGGTTAGAATGGGAGAAATTTCAGGCAGGTAGCCTGGAAACCATTGCAGAAGAATATTCTAAAGTAGGAGATGAAAATTTCACCCGGCTGCACCTGGACCATATCCCGGTTATTGATGAAGATGGCAGAAAGGTAGATTTTATAAGCATTATCCAGAAAGCTTTGAAATGCGGATACCACTCTGTGATGGTGGATGGCTCCAGACTTTCCCTGGAAGAAAACATCAAAAATACAACAAAGGTGGTGGCACTGGCTCATGTGCAGAAAGTACCGGTGGAAGGGGAGCTTGGTACTGTTTTAGGTCATGAAGCAGGACCATTGCCTGACTATGAGGATCTTTTTTCTACCGGCTTTGGTTTTACGGACCCGGAAGAGGCGGGTCTTTTTGTGGAACAGACAGGTGTGGACTGGCTTTCGGTAGCGATTGGTAACATCCATGGGGCCATCTCTGCCTCTATTAGAAACAAACCTAAAGTGAGAGCCAGGCTGAATATCTCCCATTTGCAGGCTTTACAGCAGAGGACAAAAATCCCTCTGGTCTTACATGGAGGGACAGGGCTCAGTAAGGAGGATTTACAGGCGGCAGTCCAGCACGGGATTGCCAAGGTGAATGTGGCTACTGGTATCAGACAAGTCTATGAACGCTGGATGAACATCTCTGTGACTAAAGCCCAGGAAGAAGTATATCAGAAAGTGATAAGAATTTTGAAAGAGGAGCTGTGTCTGGCTGGTAATTTCTGTGAGGACTTTAAGCTTTTTTTCTGATAGCTGAAGAATGAGGAAAAACTGAGAGCCTTTATACTGCTACCCTTTCACCTTTTTTATTTTCCCCCTTTCGCAAAGGGCATTTCAAAATCTTCGCTGATTTCTCTTTTGAAAAGAGGCAACAGTATAAAGTTACCAGCTAAAATACGATTATTTCAACTTTTCCGCTACTTTGACATGAAAATCCTTTAACAGTTAGAATTTTTCCACTAAAGGGGGAAATGAAACTGACAGTAAGATTGATAAACATTTTACTGGTGGTTTGCGGCAGTCTAACTTTTCCTTTCTGGCTGCAAGCAGCTTCTTACCAGTGTCAGAAGGCTACAGAAAAAATCATTATAGACGGCCAGCTGTTAGAATCTGACTGGAAAAAAGCTCCGGTTATCTATCTCGGTGATATCCTCACCGGAAAACCAGCACTTCTTGATTCTGAAGTCAGGCTTTTGTGGGACGCTAACTTTTTTTATCTGGGGTTTGTCTTTCAGGAGCCCAATGTCTGGGCTACGGTTGATTTGAAAAGAAGACAAGGTTTTCCTTTTGTCTTCCCCAGGAATGAACTGGAGATAATGCGCAGTGACTGTTTTGCTAAACTTTTTTTAGACCCGGATGCTGATGGCCGCAATTATGTAGAATTTCACATTAATCCCTTCAACTCTCTGTTTGACGCTTTCTTTACCAGCGGGAAAAATTCCCTGCAGGTAGAACCTAACGACTGGTTCATTCATCACCAATGGCAATGTCCAGGACTGGTAAGCGCTGTCCACATCCAGGGCACCCTCAACGATTTTACCGACCAGGACACAGGCTGGTCTGCTGAACTGGCAATCCCCTTTAGTTCTCTGAAACCTTTTATGCGTAGTTTCCCGGTTAAACCAGGCGATATCTGGAAAGCCCATACAGGTCGTGTCTGGCGAAAAGGACCTTATACGGAAAGGTACTACTGGACCTGGCCGGTTATGGGTATTGTAGACTGCCATATCCCTTCCCAGTGGCAGACGATTGAATTTGTCTCCGGTCCTTCACAAAAGAAAGAAAAAATCTGGAGGAGTGGCTGGTCAGCAGCCTGGAAAGACCAGGAACAACTTTTATCTGTAGCCAAAAAACTGGGTTTTTCCGCGCTGATGATTAATGCACCTGCCGGCTACCTGAATGAGCTGATACCGAAAGCCAGGCTTCAGGGTGTGGAAATTTACTACTGGTTTAATATCCCTGGCAAGAAAGAAAATCAGGACTGGTGGCAGAAAGTCAGTCCAGAAGAAGAGGAGAAAGCCAGGCGGATTAAAGAAGATAAAACACCCGGTCGTTACCCCTATCAACATGGCGGGCAACCAGTCAGTTCCCAGCATGATGTGGATATCAATGAATTTTTATGTTTACACCGGCAGGAGGTGGTAGCCTGGTGCAAGGAAAAACTATTAGATGTAATTAAAACTTCTCCTGGACTTGCTGGTATTGCTTTTGATTATTTCGGATATAAAAACTACCGGGGTTGCCGGTGTCCGGTCTCAGAAAAACTTTTTGCTGACTATTACACAAAGAGCCTGAAAGAAAAAATAGATTGGAATAAAGCCCGGGAACAATTTTCCCTGGATACCCTGGTGGACTTCTATCACACTTTGATAGAATACCTGCAGAGTATTTCTCCTTCTCTGAAATTTGTTACCCATATCTATCCCACCTTTCTTCCTGACCCTGTTTATGGCAATAGACTGAATCTTGACTACTGCTGTCAGACTGTAGCCTGGTACTTTGAACCTTTCTGGCCACTGGAAAAGGTGAAACAGTATACCAGAATTGTGGTGGAAAGGGAGAAAGATTACTACAGCCGGGCGCAGGGAATTCCTTTTGTTGGTATCTATCTTGACCGGCCAGGCATCAGTAAACCGGTGGAAAGGTTCCGGCAGGAACTGAAAGCGGTAAGAGAAGCTGGCAGCCGTTCTCTGAGTATCTGTCCGTTCACCATCTTTCTTCAGCATCCAGAATTGATAGATGTTGTTCTGGAGCAGCTTGGTCCAGGAGAGGAAAAAAATGAATGATGCCCGTTATGATACCTTTCTGGGAAAAGGACCAAAACATATCATCCACTGGGAACACTGGTCCAACCCGGAAGCAGCCACCTATATCACAGGTATTGACTACTACCAGTCTCCTAAAAGCTGTATAGAACGGCTAAATCAAATGTATCCTTATCTTTACCTGCCAGTACCAGCCAGTGACCAGCCTTTACCAAGACCTGAGCAGCAAAAGGATAAAGGGAAAGGTTTCTGGGGCGGTTTCTACAGGGACTACTGGCAGCAGGAACAAACCCGGAAAAGGTTTTCCAGTAGAGAGGAAATGTTAAATTTCAGCCCTTTACAGCAGGGTGATTTTACTGGCTGGAATGTGGTGGAGGATGGGGACTACCGCAGCGAAGATGTTATCTACCAGCGGTATCGGGCAAAGTATCCGGACCAATGGGGAGATAAGGCACCAGAAGGTTCTGCCAGTTCTGTTGGTTTCTATAATACCCTTTTTATGTGGCCCCTGCTTGTCTTTGGTTATGAGAACTTCCTTGCGCTTTGCCTGGAACCAGAATTTACACGTATCCTGGATGAGTTTGCGGAAATCAACCGCCGGGTTTTCCGCGCCTTCAGCAGACTTCCTGTGAATTTTGTCATCTGCCATGATGACATTGTTATTACCCGTGGCCCGGTCTGCAGTCCTGCCTGGATGCGCAAGCATATTTTCCCCAGATATGAAGAGTTCTGGTCTATTTTGAAACAGGCAGGTAAACAGGTAATTTTTATGTCTGATGGCTGCCTGGATGTTTTTGTAGATGATATTATGCCCTGCGGGGCATTGGGGATTATCAGTGAACCTTATACTAACTACAAAGTTATTGCCAGAAAGTACCAGAATTGTTTTCTCGCAGGGGAAGGAGACAACCGGGTTTTAATGCGCAACCAGCCAGAAGAAATCAAAAAAATGGTTCTCAGTATGGTGGAAACAGGAAAAATGTCTGGTGGTTATATGATGTGCATTGGAAATCATATTCCTTATAATGTCCCGCCGCCTGCAGTCAAATTTTATCTGGACTACGCTCACCAGTTTGCCTGGCGGTGAAACCGGTTACTGCTTAAACTCTTTTACCAGACGGGATGTATCCGCAAAAGGGTTCCAGAGAAGTTTCGCTACCACATAACGGCCAGGGGCTGATAAACTACCCTGCTTCAGAATTTCTTCCGGTACAGGCTTTTTCTGGCGACTACATTCTTTGATTTCCTCAGCCAGTTTTTCTACATCCAGCTTCTCTTCACTTTCAGCAGGATTAGCGTAAGGTACCGGGCAGCCCAGTTGCCAGCCGCCAGGAAAATCTCCCCGGGGAAGAGAAGGCCAGTCTATCAGATAAAGCTCATGAAGGAAACTTCTGGCTAAATCAGGAATTTTCTCCCTGATTTCTGGCTGGAAAAACCTGACCCCGTGGTCTTCCAGATACCTGGCGACACCATAACCAGTACCTTCCGGAGAAGACCCGGCAATCACCACCACTCCCTGATGCGCTCGTAAAACAAAACCTTCTTCTCCGGCATGTTTCAGTTCCTGCGCACTTACCCTGCCGCAGGCTAAAGCTGCTTGTTTTCCCAGGAGGAAAACATTGCCGGTATCTGCTCCAATTTTCAGTTCTGGTGGGTTGACAGGTAGACTCACACCAAAAAGTTTTTTCAGGTAGGACTGAAGTTGTTGAGCAATTTTTATTTCTTTCTCCGGCGCTTCAGGGGAAGTGAGAATGGCTCTAAGTGGAGTTAAACAACGGTCTTTAGTGAAAGTGCGAAACTTTTCTGCCTCATAGTTATCTCTGTCCGCAGTTTTGTTAGGTCTTTTTCGCCATTTATCTCTGGGAAAAGGTATGTTGTAAACAAGGTTAGGCCGGTACTGACTTAACCAGATAACCTGACCGCGATAGGGTAAATCGTCGGGCTGATGGGAGTAAGTTAAGGCGTTGACACCAAGGAGGCTAAATTCCACCTGCCTGGTTTCTGGATGCGGATAGAAATTGTCCTGGGGCCAGAACTCTATTTTTATTCCGGAAAGATTACCAGACCATTTCTCCTTCTGTTTTCCCCAGGAACCAGCAGCATGCTGTCTTAAGTCCATCCGGACAATCTGCTGCCCGGGATGTAACGGAATATCACTGCGTACCCCACCAATTCCTTCCATATCAAGATAAAAAGTTGCTGGTACAGAACTGGAAGAAACAACATGAAATTCTACAAAGTCGCATCCGGAAATATTTACCGGGGCATCTAAATTTTTTATCAGGGCAAAAGAACCTGCCCGGATGACATTCTTCCCTTTTTCAGAAACTGGTAGACGAAATTCCGGAAGTTTATTCAAGGGTATACTCACAGAAATACAGTTGCTTGTCTCCTCCGGGCCAAAATTATAAGGTTTTTCCGTGGCAGGTGAAACCAGTTCCGGGCTGGTAGATTCCAGCACCCAGTTTTCCCTGTCCTTTTTTCTGGTTAAATCAATGATTTTGACAATCCGACGTTTTTCTTCAGGCATCTCTTTGACAGAAAGCCCCTGAATGATAAGTTCTGGATGGACAATTATGCGGTGGGCAATATCTTCCGGGGTAAGGGGTCCCTTTTTGTCCTTAGCCGGGTCTTCTACCAGGTCCTGGTATTTCAACTGCAGCGATTTTAGAGTCTCGTTCATTTCTTTTTCCAGGGAGTTTTTCCACCAGTTGGACTTTCTCCGGACTGCCTCTGTTAGAAGTTGATGATAGGCATTCAGATACCAGATGACATCTTCCTGAAACTCCTGAATATCCTGCCGGGAAATAAAGTTCTGGTTTCTCGGGTTAAATCTGGAAAACTTATCCCTGAGAAAGACCATAACATCACAGGCGAGTTTGTTTTGCACATCAACTCTTTCGCTGGCTGCCAGATGCCAGGATTGTTGTAAGAGTTTCCCTGCCTGCTGGAAAGTCTCCTTACTGGCAAGAATATGTCCCTGTTCTCTGCCTGCTCCCCCGAGGGCTAATTCCCTGTCTAAGTCAAGATATTTCAGGATGGGTCCAGCAGCCTTACCATAGGCAAGATTTACATATTCTTCAATTAACTTTTCTGCATCAAGGTATGGGTCCCAGTTCAAACGGCTGATGACATAAAGAAAAAGGCCATCAAAAAGTGTTGGCGTGCCACAACAATAAACTGTTCTCACCCGGTTTTTAGCATACCACTTAACCCTTTCTATATGGCCGTGCAGCCAGAGATATGCACCATGTCCGGGATAGTCATAGATACCTAACTGCTGCGGAAACATCATTGACCAGCCCATAAACTCTTCCATAGCAGTGATATTGAGGGGATGAGCAAAGGAAGCATAACGACAGCCAGCAGAAGTCCAGAACCAGGGGCAATAAAGAACAATTACATTGCTTTCTGGTTTTTCCTTTACTGGAGGCTTAATCGTTGCCTGGTAAGCATGGGTAAAGATTATTTTCTCGGGATGGGATTTTGCTGCGGCTCTGGCTACAGAATTGACCCAGGAAAGGTTCCGGTCAGTGCAGTAGTAATAGAAGTAATCCTGAGCCAGGCACTGCTGACAGCGACAGGCATCAGCATCCGCATCAGTACAGTAGAAAAAGCGGCGCTCTTTTTGAATGTTCATCCATTCAACCATTCTTTCTGCAGCAATCCTGTGTACATCCGGATTACTTAAGCACAAAGACATTCTGCTCATGGTTGTTTCTTTCGGCAGTCTCTTCCCCCCAGAAACAGCGAAATATTCTGGATGGCTGTCATAATAAATTTGTTTGGGGACAAGATAAGCTGCAGTATGGTCGCTACCGAGCCATTCCCCTGGCAACCAGTTTTTTCTTGCTTCCCGGCCAAAGAATTCCGGGTTGGCTGCTTCCTGCGGATTACCTAAATCCTGGTAGGAAGCCCCGAACATACCCCTGTCCAGATAGTCCAGAAGTCCCCGGTACTCAAAGAAAGGTTTACTGGAAAAACTTCCTTCCGGTAGACTGGTGACAAGCAACCGGGGAAGAGTTTCTATATTGCCCAGAGAACGGTTACCGGGATAAATTTTTAACCCCATTTTTTCCAGCAAAGCATATGTTCCGTAAAGAGTACCCAGGCTGCGGTAACCGGTGACAGCAATTCCTTCGGGAGTAATTCTTACAAGATAGCCGTCATATTTAACTGCTTCCAATTCTTCTTTTTTCACCAAATTGGAAGCGATAGCTGCTTTTCCCAGATAGATGGCAGGCTCTGTTTTGTTAACAGGACCTGTCACCACAGGTACTTCCAGAAGAAAATGGGTCTTCATCCGGCTTCTTAATTCTTCAGCTGCCTGTTTCTCCTGCCAGGAAACTTCTTCTCCCACCTGAATAGATTTTAAACTGCGCAAATCAAAACCAGAGGCCACCCCAACACAAATACCTGTTAGAAGTAAAATCAGGCACTGAACTGTGTTTTTTCTTACCATCTTCACTCCTTTTTACCCGGGAAACGTATCCTTACCTGGTGAATAATGACCCAGTGAGAGATTAAACTATCACTATTTGCCAGATTCCGAATCTCAATGACATTTTCTCCTTCCTTCATTATCCCCGCTGGCAAAGGGAAACTCCGGCTGGACCAGCCTCTCTTGACAAAACCGTTGGGTCCTTCAAAAATTTTTTTCTCATTGATGAAAATCTGGATGGGCACAGGTGCACACCAGGACTTGTCACTATCCTGACCTTCTATTTCTAAGATTCCTTCCCCGGCAGGTACCTGGTCAACAAAAAACTTTGCCTGCATCTTTGAAAATTCAGTCATCGTCCCCCTGACGATAGCAGCATCTTTCGGTTCACACAACCAGCCGTATTTCTGCCAGACCTGTCCTCCGGTGAAAGCATTGGCGGAAATCACCCAGCCGTCAGGAACTCTTTCCACAAAACTGGTAACCATTTTTTCCTTAATTGTTTTTACCGGGTCTTTCATTAAAGCCAGAAGTGTCGGCGGTATTTGGCCTTCAGGCACATCTGTTTCCACTCTTATCCTTGCCCAGTTCCAGAGACTGTCGGATATGTCCTGGTAACCAGGAACTTTTTTCTTCTCCTGCAGCGCTTTAGCTACCTTTTCTTTATGTTGTTGCAGATACCTGGGGATGTATTGCTGGAGAGCCAGTCCGAAAACTTCAAGTTCTTCTTCTGTATAATCACGTCCTGCTGGCCGGGTTGCTGCCAGGCAGTTATCTATAAACCAGTTGCGGTCTTTCTGCACTTCACTCTTAACACCGTAACCTCCTTCCGGCAGAAGAGAAAGTGCCTGGTCAAAAAGCTTTAATATCTCTACTACAAACTCCTTACTCCAGTAATCAGCCGGTGGAACTCCATGCATGCGGCTGTCATAGTTTCCATATTCTATCCTATCATAAATTGAATCTATGATTTTTTCCATAAGGGCAGCAGCTTTTCCATAATAGGCATAGATGAAGTCATGTTTCAGGGTGGATACTTCCAGGAAAGGATTCCAGTTAAGTTTAGAGTGGACATAGCGAAATAGTGGCTGAAAGGATTGGTTTATCCCGCAGTACATAAAACCGCACATGTTCCGCTGAGCACACCACTTTACCTTCCAGGCCATACCATTGAGGGTGTAACAGCCGTAAGCATTGTAGTCATAGAGACCGACCCTGCCAGGAGCTACTTTTAACCAGCCCTCCATCTCATGCTTTGCCAGATAGTTTTCCGGAGCATCAAAATCACGGATACCGCAGGGTGCTGAAGTAGCGTTGGGCCAGGCACAGTAGAAAACATAGACATTGGGTTCTGGTTTCAGTTTCACAGGTGGTGGCTGGGTGGGACCATAGGCATAGGTTATCAAAATTTTGTCCGGATACTTTTTCGCCACGGCCCTGGCGACATAGTTTACCCAGTAAAGCATCATGTCACTGTAGTTTCCTGACTGGTATTCCATAGAGCGACAGCGAACACAGCGACACCATTCATGGTCATCTCCCTGGGTAATGGAAAAGAACTTCCTATCAGGTTGTAATGCTATCCATCTTAAGGCTCTTTCTGCGGAAATTTTCAATACATCTGGATGGGTGGTGCAGATAACTGTCCGGAAGTTAGAAGTATCTTTCGGTAGCCGGGTTCCATCTCCCTGGAGACGGTAATATTCAGGATGGCTGTCATAGTAAATCTGCCTGGGAACAAGGTAGCCTGCAGTATGTTCTCTCCAGCCCCAGGAGATATCAGTAAAGAATTCTGGATTCTCAGCCTTGCTGGCATCTCCAAAGACATCCCCTGGTTGTCCGTAGATTTCATATCCAGGCCCAATTCTCGGACCAGGAAAAAAAGGTTTATCAGCCAGTTCGCAAGTGAAGAGAACATTTTCTTTTTTTCTGGGAATTTTCTGGCAGCCGCTCCCGTAGAAACGGCAGCCCTGTTTTTCCAGAAAAGCATAGGTACCGTAGGCAGTCCCGTGACGACTCATTCCGGCAATTGTTACCAGACCGGAATCAGCCTTAATTACAAAACCGAAATAATCCTGCTTTTTCAGTTCCTCCTGTGTGATACTACCGGCTTTCAAAGAGACTTCCGGTCCCAGAAGGATAACATTTTTAATTCCCTTTTTAGCAGAAACATAAGCAGGGTTGACAGGTAAAGTCAGTCCAAACATTTCCTTGAAAATTTTTACTAAAACTTCCGGAGATTTTTCTGTTTTTTCCGGGTAAGAAGTTTCACTCAAAATAGCGTAAACTGGCCAGGCACGACCGATAGCGTTTATTCTGTTCACCGGACGTACCAGAAAAAGTCCCTGACCAGAAACAGTGATTCCCGCAGGTAAAACTTCTAACCCTAAAAAGTAAAAAGATTTGTTTTTGTCCTGTTTTTCTACTAAAAGTTCCACTCCGTCAACCTTTTCCCAGCCAGAAGCATTCTGAGAACGTTCAAAGACGCCTGAAGGAAGAAGGATAAACTCTTCTCCTCCTGTGGTGGTAAAACACACAGAGAAATTTCCCTGGCCACTTATCAGGCGAAAATCTATTTTTAACGGCGCTGGTGTATCCAGATGCAGGCTGATACTGCCTGCTCCTTCCAGATTAGCAGCCAGCGGGAGAAAATATTTTCCTGGTAAGGGAAACTGCAATGCTGGTTGCACCTTACCAGTTAGTGGCTGGTACTGACAGCTTAACGGCAGTACCTTTCCCTGCCAGCGGTTAGTCTGGCAGTCTTCCAGCACCAGGACATTTTCCGCAGAAAAAACCGCTGTAACTGCTACCAGACAGAGTAATACCGACAACTTTTTCTTTATCACGGTTCCTCCCGGGTAGGGATTCACTGCCACTTCAGTAAAGCATCACTGATTAAAAGGTAACAGGTGGAAAAAGCAAAACCCTGGCTGATGTTAGCAATCTCCAGGGTATTTTCTCCTACCTGCAAAATACCTGGTTTGATTTCAAAACTCCGGCGGGACCAGTTACCCCGAACAAAATCAGCTGGTCCGCTATAAATTTCCTTTCCGTTAAGGGTAATCTTCATCCTGGCAGTGAAACTCATCGCCCGCTGGTGACCGGCAGCCCATTTAGTAATAGCATCCTGTCCTTCCAGCTCCAGGGTTACAGGATTGGCAGGCACTTCAGAAAGTTGGAACTTAGCCACCATGACAGAACTTGTTGGTCTACCGCGGGAATCTGTGGCTGACTGCAGAACTCCCACATAGGTCTTCGGTGGAAACTTATAATCAGGATGCACCCAGTCCGCACCGGTTGTTGGTCCTAAGTCTGCTCTCCGGAAAATCTCTGGTGGCAGCCGTAAACCACCGGGTATCTGCACGGGTTGACCTTCAGGTAACTGACCTAAAATTTCTTCCACCAGGTTACGATAACCAGGGATTCTTCTCTCCACCTCCTGGACAGTCCGGTTAAGACTGCTCAAGAAATCAGCAGTTTTCCCGGTAGACTTACCCAGCTGGCTGAGCCGGTGCACACATAATGTAACGACCTGTTTCACCTCTTCTGTCAGCTGGGTTTCCGGTGGATGCTCCAGGATATTGGCAATCAGGTAACCTTCCTCTTTTTCTATCTCTTTTGCCATCTCAGTCTGAGATTTCAGTTTCTCTTCTGCCTGCTGGAAACAGGCAAGCAGTTTCTGGACAAATTCTTTCCGGTAGTATCCTTTCGGATACATATTATCCAGGGCTGCTTTCTCTTTAAGTGTTTCCTGGTATCTCTGCCTGCTAAGCTGGAAGTATTTAACTAATGGTTCCCAGGCAGCCGGATAGGTAAAACGAAGAAAGTCCCGGGTAAGTTTTTCTACATCCTGGTCTGGATTCCACATGAGCTGTCCCCAGAGGTACTGCCAGAGACTGCGAAAATTGGCTGGTTCACCATAGGTGAAAAGTACTCCCCGCAGTCCTTTCCTGGCATAAGTCTTCAGTCTGCTGACTGTCGTATCAATCAGTGCTGGCAGATACACCCCGGACAGGTACTCACAGACCAGATACTGGTCCGGACAAACCTTCAGCCAGCCATCCACCTTGGAGACATTTTTTACCAGCCAATCTGGCATCTGGCTGGCAAAGGCATGGTCCCAGAAAGGAATGTTACCCAGCCCGGTAGAACCGCAGACCCAGACATTTGGTTCTGGTTTAATGTTAGGTGGAGCAACATCAGAACCAGCATAGGCAAAAGTGATTAAAATTTTGTCCGGATAATGTTTAGCCACTTGCCTGGCAACAGCATTGACCCAGGAAAGCAACCTGGTGGAATATTCCCCTGGTACCGGGTCCAGTTTAAGACATTCCGGACACTGACACCAGAAGCTGGTGTCTCCGTAAGTTATCATGAAATAACGTTCCTCCGGGTTTTTCTCTATCCAGGCCAGTGCCCTTTCTATGGAGATTCTGGTGACATCTGGATTGGATAAACATAGGGGAGTTGTGTGGTCACTGAAGGCTTCTTTAGCAATTCTTTTCCCATCCTTACCCAGCGCGTAGTACTCTGGATGCTGGTCATAATAAAGAAGTTTCGGTACCAGATACCCGGCGGTGTGGTCTATCCACAAATTAGAACCAGTTTTTTTCGCATCAAAAATTTCCGGGTTTGCTCCGTTTTTAGGGTCAGCTAATCTTGTCTGCCGGAAGACAGGCTTACCACCGCTGCGGTAGGCAAAGACAGGTTTTTCCTTAAGAGAAAGGCTGATGCTTCTCTCTGGTTTTTCTGGAAAATCTGCTTTGAACCAGGGCCAGGGTTTAAACCTTCCAGCTGCTGCCTGGTAAAATTTAGCCCCCTGTTGCTGAAAAAAACCAACCACCCCGTAGTAAGTTGCCCAGGAATCAGGACCGGCGATGAGAAGATACTGGTTGCTGGTGCGGATAACATAACCATCAGGCCTTAAAGAATCCAGTTCTTTTTCACTGATTAGTTTTTTCTGGAGGGCTGCTTTCCTGCCAAGAACAATTACCGGCTCTAAATTATTATCACTTACCATTTCCAGGCTAATCTGGTAAAAAGTTTTAAAACCTTCCTGGAGAAAAGAAACAGTTTCTTTTTCCACTTCACTTATGGGACCTGGCAGATAGATACCTTTAAGGTTATCCAGTGATAAAACAGAATTATTCTGGCAGAAGACAAAACAACAGTTCAGTAAAAGACTGATGATTAGAATTTTCCTACTCATGTCATTTTTCCCCTTTATTGTTATCCGCTATGACCTGTGACCGCGACAATAAAAATTCCCATTGGTGCTTTCCTGTCAGAGTGGAAAACAATTGATTTTATTTCTTTTTCCGGGCAGGGATTCTTCCACTGCAGGATATGCATATTCCGGTGAAAAGTCTTAGAATCTTTAGCTGCTGGCACCAGCACATAATGGACATCTTCGGTGTAAATCCTGGTATCACTATGGTACCAGTCACCACAGTGAATTCTGCCAATGATTTTTATTTCCTGGCTGGTTCCATCCTGGTAGTTAATCCGGTAGTACTGGTTACCACTGGGGTCAGTGTAATAGGTGGTATGCAGGAAATAGAAAACCACACTTTTTCTCCCTACCGGTACTTCCACAGTATCAGGTAAAGTATTGGTAAGAAGGTAGGTGGAAGCCAGGGCAATGGCAGTTTTATTTTCGTTAGCTTCTGGAGAGATAATTTCAAAAGGGATTCCGTAATAAGTTTGTTTTCCCGGGGGCATAAATGGATACTTTACCGGGGTGGTAAGCCCTGCCTCAGAGAAAATGTTGACATTACAATAAGGTTTTAAGTCCACGGAAAACCAGCCTTTTTCACTCAGCTGACTGGCCAGGGGAAACTTTTCTTCGTACTGGCGGTTGATAAACTTTTCTGACCCTTTAACAATAATTTCCTCCTGACGTTGTTTCTCCAGGGGTCTGGGACTAAGAAATTCCCAGCCTACCAGAAGCCCGGGCCACAAAAGACAGATGAACCAGTAACTTTTTCTCATTTTTGCCTCCTCTGCTGAAAGAAATTATCTATCCTGCTACCATTGCATCAGGGTATAAGGGTGGACAAACCCTTCCAGCCATTCCAGCGGATAAAGTTCTTCATTGTTATCCTGGAGCGCTGGTCTGGGAAAGATATCAGAGCTTCCACCCTGGTTAATCGTTAAGGCAGAAACAATCATCATAGATTTCATTCTCTGCCACCTGGTGAGAAAATTTTTCCGGTTGAGAGTATGACAGACCTGTTTCTTTCCTGGCAGTTGCCAGTAAAGATATTTCTTTCCATCCGGTCCCTTGAGTAAAGGTAGTTCCAGAAATCCCTGAAAGTAAAGGTCTGCCCGGGTGATTCCCCAGGAAACAGGACCTTCTAACCTATCCACCATAAAAACTTTTTCTGTACTCACAGGTAAGGGTGCATCCTCCAGCCCTTCCCTCACCAGGTCTAACGGTCTGGGAATGGTCGGATCCGGAGGGGATACATTAGTCAGGTAACTGAGAAGATTGTTCACCAGTCTGGTACTCACAGGGTCAGTTCCATAACGGTTGGTGACATCTACCTGGCAGAAAATCATTCTACCTTTACCAGCAGCTACTTCCAGCAGAGCACTTTCCTGTAAGTCAAAACCACAGGAAAGCAGAGACCTCGCTGCTGCCAGCTGTGGTCTTACCAGAGAATAGGTTACTACGGTGTTGTCCAGACCCCAGCGCGGGAAACGACTGCCAGCAATTCTATCTGTGGTTGCTGGTGGTTCTTCAGGATAAGGGTCAACAAGATTTCCATGACCTTTGAGGTAAAGGAAATCAGCTGGCTGCAGATTTTCCAGGACAGGGTGACCAGCTGCTGTAATGAAAGCTCTTCTCCAGCGTGCCTGCTCTGTTTTCAGTCCCCAGAGGTTATCCAGAGCCTGCTCAAATACCAGAACCCGCATCCCATTGGAAAGGTTGGTGGCAAAGTCATAGGATAACTTTTTGTACATTAACTGGTTGAAGTTCTTACCGGCTGGCTGCTGCAGGCAATTACGACCGACAATCAAAAGACCATTTTCCGGGTCAGGCAGGCTGTCACTCACCAGCTGGAAATTCACCCCGGCTTTCCTTAAGAGTTGTGTGGTATCACCAACCGGGTCATAAACAAAAATCTGTGTTCCAGACTTGATAAGAGGTCTGGCAGCTTCTGGAAAGACTGTCAACGCAAACTCATCCTCCAAACTTCCAGGACGGTTAGCTTCAGCCTTCAGCCTTAAAATGAAATCTGTTCTTGCCTGGACTGCCGGAGCAGAAAAACTAATATGGACTCTGGCTGGCGCTATTTCTCCTGGTTGTAAAACTGTTTCTGGAAAACTCCCAGAAAGCACCACTTCCCCGGTTTTCCGGACCAGTTGCCATTTACCGGTAAGAGTGACAGGAGTTTCGTATTCGTTCAGCATCACCACAGCTTTTTTCACAGTGTCACCGGGGTTATAGGTATGGTCTTTCAGGGTGAACTGGCCATCAGGACCACCAATATAGATTAGAAGTTTGCTTAATGCTTTCCTGGCAATTTCACCTAAAGGTCTTAAAGGACCCATGGTGAAGGTATGCTCGGTAATCCTGGCATCCGGATAAATACCAGGCTGTCTGGGGTCAACCTTTGGAATTTCAAAAACCTGCCTTGGCTCTTCAAAAAACTCCCTTACCTGGACGAAAAAGCCCATGTTTACACCATATGTCTTCCAGGAACGGAAAACATGATGGGTGAAAAGCTCTGCCACTTTCTCGTAGGTTAAACTTCCACCCCTGGCCGGGTAACCAGGGTTTTTCCCTTTGCTGACATTTTCCAGCCAGGTGGCAATCTTTTCTTTTGGTTCCATCAGGTATGGTTCTTCTCCCAGATAGATGGCACCACATTCCAGGAAGAAAGGTAAAACCCCGGCTACTCCGTGAGCCTGGGTTCCCCGGGAAGGTCTCTGGTACCATTCTGCAATATAAGGTGGTACAGCCATCTCATAAGTCATCAGGGGTTTGTTTTTATGCTGGTACCAGCGGGAGGGCCAGTTCTCATAGGACTGCATATCCACATGGATACCTATGTAGTTCATGGAGGAATGGAAAGGTTCAGTTTTTCCACCACCACTGTAAGAACCAGAAATCGGTGCCCGAACCGGGTCAAGTTTTTCTACCAGGGCTCTTTCTTCCCGGTTGGTTTTCCCGAAGAGCTTCTCTGTGTCAAAGTCTTCCCCTAAATGGAAGGGTGCGTAATCCCAGCAGCTGCTAAGACTGCTTAAGTAATAAAAGGGGACACAGGGAGAATGTCTTCTGGGATAAAGGAGATACGCATTCACATCTTCATTGTAGGCAGCCATCTCCGGGATGGAACGAATAACCGGATTCCTCTCTATTCCCCGGACACTCATAGTAATAAAGAATCCTTCCTCATCAGCAATTCTGAAAAGCATTTCATCATCAATGTTTCCACCCCACCGGTACTCCGCACAGTTGACACCAAGGTCTTTCCATCTGCGGATAATTTTTCTCCAGGTTTCTTCATCTGTAAAAGGGCTGTAAGACCGGCCCATGTTTTTCCCCGGATGCACTGCCAGAGGTGAGTGGATGTCATTGGTAATAGTAATCCTCTGGTTGTTGAGCATAAAATAACCATCTTTAATCCAGACTTCCCGGAAGCCAAATCTGACAGGGAAAATGCGGTCAAAAGTTTTTCCCTGGCTATCCTGCAGTTCCAGGTAGTAGTAGTAAAGATTTGGTTTCTCCAGTGACCAGAGAACCGCATCCTGCCAGGGAAACTCCTGCTGCAGTTTCCATCCGTCAGAAGTTGACTGGCAGGGGAAAGGACCTGCTCTGCGGATAATTTTTTCTGGCTGTTTGTAATCAGTAATAACCACCTGTATTTTATTTCCTGCCTTTCCGGTTCCCCTTGCCCTGATGGTAGCTGTCATTTTCCTTACTGAGGTGGAAAGATAACTATCGGTAATCAGTGGACCAGCAGGTAAAGCCTTCAGCCACACATTACTGGTTACCCCTTTTGACTTTATGGATAGTCGGTAAGGACTTTGCCGGTACGGTGGTTTCAGTTCCAGACAATAAACACAGCCATCCCAGGTATAACCAGCCTTTTGATTATCCAGCCAGATTTCACCATCTCCTTCAATGGATTCAAAAACTAATTGCACTCTTTTACCAGCCCATTCTTCAGGTACAGTAAACTCTCTCTCCACCCAGCACAAACTACACTTTTCCTCAGGTTTTAACTTTAAAGGCTGACCGTTGGAACCCAGCACATTAAAATTGATGCCATAGCCAGGGACCTTGCGGTAAGCCCAGCCTTTCTCCGGTGGTGCGGAACCTTTTTCTTCAGCCAGTTGCCAGCGCCACCAGCCATTCAGGCAAATTAAACTCCGCAAGCCATTACTTTTCTGGCAGGCACCTTCATAGGACCAGTTGACAAAGGAAGGCAGAACTTCTTGAGCTCTAGCTGAGAGACAAAGGAGAGAAAAACTAACAAGCAGAAGAGGTCTGACTTTTTTCATTTTTACCTCACTTTTTTAAGGGGAGAGACTCTTGCTGGTAAAACCGGATATACCGGCCGGGACTGCTTTGATTTTTCTCACAGGCAGCAATCCAGTCCGGAGAACGGGCGACACTGGAAAGTCTTACCTCATCAATTTTTCCTTTAATTCCGCCAATAAAGAAAGGTTGGTTGACAGAGAATTCTTTCAACCCATCTGGCAATTTCCCGGAAGCTTTTTCCAGGCCATTAACAAAAAGACGCATCTTTCTTTCTTCTGCCTGGTAGGTAACGGTTAGATACCGCCATTGCTCTAAAGGATTATCAGGACTCATCAGGTAGAAACGGGTATTCTCTGTGCGATAATCCTGGGTGATGTTTGCCTGCCAGCGGCCAGCCTCATGCCAGTATAATGACCAGCCACGGCCGCCGGAGCCTTTACCCAGTACAGAAAGGGTTGTCCTGAAGGGTATCTCCTGACAGTAAACCCAGGCTTCAGCTGTGAAAGAAGTTTCTGGATTGAATTCCAATTTCTCCTTAGGGTCAAAACTTACGCTGGAGACAATCGCTTTCCCGATTTTACCCTCAACAAGACTACCTGTTGTTTTCCCGAGGAGAAACTTTCCTGCTGAATTTTTGATAACTGTTGTGCCGCAACCTTTTCCCTCCTCATCCTGGAAATGCCATACTCCGACAAATCCTTCTTTCCAGACATCCTCTGCAGGCAACCCTGGTAAAGGACCGGGACTTCCGTAATAAAGATACATAAAAGTTTCCCTGTCAGAGAAAAGAACAGGAAGACGTACCCAGCAGATAAGTTTTGCCGGAGAAAGAGAGAAAATCTCCAGTTCGTGCGGTAACATGGTGGTTCCATCAGAAGCAGTGAAGGCGATATCTCCACCATCAGGTTTTGTCTTCTGGAAAAATGGGTTCTGGCTGTCTGCTAAGACCAGCAGTAAAGGAAAATTCTTCAAGTCTGAACCTGTAACATAGAAACCATCACTGACAGAAATTTTCTGCCTGTAGCGGTAATTTTCCAGCCAGTTTTCTGCCTCTAAGTCAAAGTAAAATAACAATGCCGCCAGAAAAACGTAAAAAAGAATCTTCAGTTTCACAGTCTGATAGTTTGTCTGCATTTCACTTCTCAGGGTATCCAGTATTTCAAGTCAGAAGCCTGGTCCACAGTTAAGAATTCTACATGGCCATCAAAGAAAAGGTAATTGAACCCAGAGAGATGAAGTGGTAACTTCCAGGGCTGACCATAATAAGAAGAAGGGTTTTTCACCGGTCTCTGGAAAGCCGCAAAGGTATAATCATAGTAGGCATTATCCAGGTACCCGGAGACGTTGGCTTCACTCATAGCTATAATCTGTGATGGTCGCTGGACATCCCGAACTTTTTTACTCCAGTCACCAAAACCTGCACCCTGACCAGGCCACATGCCGTTAAAACCGTAATCAAAAACAAAAAGAAACTGCCCGGCTCCAGAGATGAGAGGGTTTGGCAGACTCGGGTAGGTGTAATAGCCGCCACCAGTCCATCCCCAGGTGAGGTTTCGTTCGTAAGGATACCTTACTCTCTTAAATCCCCAGGCAGGACAGCGGCAGATATCAGTGTTGCTGATATACTTGTTGACATAAAGCAGCTCACAGATAGCAGGTCTGAAGGGCTGCGGTTGTGGTGCCAGACCACCAGGCGGTGCACCCAGCCAGGCAGGAATAATCCGGTCATCCCAGTCATTCCAGTACATGCTCAAAGCAACATACAACTGTTTCAGGTTATTCATGCAGGCAGCCTGTTCTGCCTTTTTCCTTGCTTTCTCCAGTGCTGGTAGTAACATGGCGGCTAAAATCGCTATAATGGCTATGATTACCAGAAGTTCTATCAACGTAAACCCTTTTGTTTTCATCCTGCCCCCTTGTTCTGATTACCAGTCCAGCTTAACGGTATCTTCCAGAGCCAGGTACTCCGCATGGTTATCCATAAACAAAAAATTCAATTTCAGATTATGTCTGGGATGGGGATAACGAGAGCCGTTAGGCGGATTAAGGGTAGTAGCAGTACTGGTGACTTTATTTACCCAGTGCCAGCCATTATAAACATTGTTGTAAATCCAGTAACCTTCTAACAGGTAAACAGCCTTAGATGTATCCTGTACCCAGCTGATGTTACCATTATAAGCCTGGCTGGGGGAAAACGGTACACTGTAAGTTAAAGGAGCATTCCAGCCATCATAGTTGAACATAAATTGACCCCATTTCCTGGCAGATGGACAGATAACAATCTTTTTATCCTTGATGTAGCCATTCTGGTAAAGCCGACGGCACCAGGAGGTATTTGCCGGATTATCTCCACCGCTGGTGTTCTGGGGAAACTGACCGTTCCAGTCCTGGCAGTACTGAGCCACAGCCAGACCAATCTGTCTCATGTTATTAACACAGCTGGCTCTTCTGGCATTTTCTCTTGCCCGGGAAAGAGCAGGCACCAGCAGCGCAGCCAAAATCGCAATGATAGCAATCACTACCAGAAGTTCTATCAAAGTAAATCCTTTTCTTTCCATTTCACGCTCCTTTGCTTTCAGGAAGGTTACCTTTCTCCTCGCTGATTTTGCCCGCTTAGTCTTCGTTCAGGCTGAGAAGAAACACAAAATACTATCTCCCCCAGGGTTCCCTTATGGTAATCTTTGATAACGTTGCACCTGAATGTCCACCAATCTGAGATAGCAGATTACTCCCTTCAGGTGGTTCTCCAAAATCATAAACGCTCCAGAAGACATAAGTGTAAGCATCATAGGTAAAACCCTTAGCAGTCGCCCATCTCGCTGAACCGTCTAAATAAACAACATTTTTCCCTTCCTCTCTGAAGTTTTTCTTTCCGTGATTAATATCCCAGCTGTACCGGGTGGCAAATGTTTTGTAAGTGATTCCAGAACCATCATGCCTTTTCCAGTCATAGGCATTACTCGGATGCCACGACATTGATGCCTTTCGGAAAATATTGTTGGTATGAAATCCTCCAGCCCTATCACAGGCAACAACTCTGTAAGGTTTTTCCTTCAGGGTCAAACCTGGAGCATAAGCATAACTTACATTATCACTCTGTATCAGAAAGCCCTGGGAAAGGTCATCTCTAACTGCTGTACTGAAAGGGGTTCTTTTTCTGCTCGGACACAGAAGTACATCCGGATGATTTATGTACTGGGGAAGTTTACTTTCTTGCCCGGTGGCTCCAGGAACCCTCCCGCAGAGGAGAGTGAAGGAATCAAGGCTAAACCAGTTTCCTTCAGGTGGAAGTCCCAGACCAGCATAGTCCGCGCTTCTGTCGTAAACAGGGAAGTTTTCACCATAATTTTCTGCATACATAATGGAAGCCAGATAGATATTCTTAAGATTTGACATGCAGACTGCTCTGGCGGCTTGCTCCCTGGCACGACCAAGGGCTGGAAGAAGCAGCGCGGCTAAAATGGCGATGATAGCAATGACCACAAGCAATTCTATCAAAGTAAATCCAGCATTTTCCTTCTTTTTCCTTCTCATTTTACCCTCCTCTCAAGTTCATTTATCACTACCACCGGTTCTTGAGAATATCCCATGATTTCCAGGTCACAGGAGTCTTGGAAGATGAAGTTGGGTACCACTGCCAGTAGAAGGTTTCCCCGCTTCTGATATTTCTTACATAACCTCCCATGAAAGCAGCGTTTATACTGCTATTAGGATGTCTGGGTCCGATACGGTCATAAGTAATAGGATTGGGAGGCTGCCAATTAATATGATCAGGCGAGGTTGTCCTGTGGAAACCGCTTCCATCAATAAACAAAATACAATCTCCATAGTTATTGATGACATTTTCTCCTAAGGGACCAACCTGATACGTGGGAGTCCAATCCCACATGAAATTCATCGCATAACTGGGACAGTCTTGCCTGGGACCGACCCTATCAGATGGACACCTGAAGACTTTGTTGGTCAAGACTGTTTTTCCACCACAGTAAGGAGGTAGAACCCAGTCCCTGTACCATGCTGGCTCTCTGCTGGCTTCTCCAGAATTAAAATGTCTTCCGTAATCCTGAATGTACATATGTGTTCCCAGCATTATCTGTTTCAGGTTGCTCATACAGGTAGCTGCCCTTGCCCTCTCCCGCGCTGTGGACAAAGCCGGAAGTAACAGCGCAGCCAAAATCGCAATGATAGCAATCACTACCAGAAGTTCTATCAAAGTAAATCCTTTTCTTTCCATTTCTTCTCCTTCGTTTTAAGTGTTTACACTGGTTAACAAAGCCTTTCCCTTTCTCTCTACAGCAGAAACATCCAGTTCCGGTGAAAGAAGAATTTGCCTGTAGTAAGATGTTTGTTTCTTCCTTTTCTCCTGGATACGTTGTAGCAGTATCTCAGCTGCTACCTCGCCAATAATCAGCCTGGGTTGTTTTACTGTAATTACCGGGAAAAAATTTGTTGCCGGTTCAGACAATTCATCAAAAGAAGCCACCAGAATTTTGTTCTGAACGAAAGAAGAAGATTCTTCCAGGGCTTGTAAAACACCAAGAGTAATCGGCTCGTTAGCCGAGAAGATGCCATCAACACTCTGCCGGGAAAGCAACTTTTTCGTAGTCTCATAACCAAAAGAAAAGGAGAAATCACCTTCAAAGACAATATCCAAATTATAGTTTAAACCTGCCTCCTGGAGAGCCTGCCGGTAACCTTCCAGCCGGTAGAGAGAATTAGAATTTCCCTTAAAATGTCCACATAAAAAGGCAATCTTCTGACAGCCTGAGTTTATCAGATACCTGGTGCCAAGGTACCCACCTTTCATTCCATCAGTCTGGACCAAATCAGCCTGTATCCCGGGGATACAAGTATCCACAAAAACAAAAGAAATATTTCTTTTCACCAGGAGTTCCCGGTAGGTGTTTCTATCCGAGTTGTAACTGGGAGCCACAATTAAACCGGAGATTCCCTGAGAGAGAAATCTTTCCAGATACAACTTTTCTTTTTCCGGCCTGGCATCGTAACTGCCTAAAATCAAAGAATAGTCTCTGGGCAGGAGAAAATTTTCTGCTCCCCGGACAATTCCGGAGTAAAGGGAACGGGTAATGCAGGGAATGAGAATGCCAATACTGCGGTTATTCTTAGGCCAGGGGAAATGCTCTTCAGGTAAGGAAGAAGTCAGGAATGTTCCCAGACCAGGTATCCGGTAAAGGTAACCATCTTTGACCAGCAGGGAAAGCGCTTTTCTGATGGTAACCCGGCTTACCCGGTACTGATTAAGGAGTTGTCTCTCTGTAATTTTCTGGTCTGCATGAAGTTCGCCCTTGTGGATGTTTTCTCGTAGCTGCCGGTAAATCTTCCAGTAAAGAGGCAAATTTTCTTTTCTCATAGTATCCGATTGTCCTCAGCATACATTATATTACAACCAGTTTTCTCTGTCAAGTACCCTTCCCCTCTTTTGTCAGAGGGGGAAACAAAAAAGGACAAAACGCGGAAGAAAGAAATATGTTTTACGGGAATTATTAGTGGCTGAGGAAAAAGGAAAAGCAAGAGAGATAAGGAATTCCAGCAACTTTTTGACAAAAAATCTGGTCTGGTACAAAATGTGGTAAACTTAAAAATGTTATCTGAAAACAAAAGTTTCGGAGGGAAAAATTATGTTTGACAAGATCATAAAGAGAAACGGACAGATGGTGAAGTTTGAGGCGAATAAAATTACCAGTGCTATCTGTAAGGCTGGTCAGGCTACAGGGGAATTTGGTATGGAGATGGCTAAAAAACTCACCCTGCGGGTACTGGATTTATCCATTGACCTTATTGGCGAGAGAATCCCTACTGTGGAAGAAATTCAGGATATAGTAGAAGAAGTACTGCTTAATTCTCCTTACCGGAAGACAGCCAAGGCTTATATTATCTATCGGGACCAGCACGCCAAAATCAGAGAAATCACCACGAAAGCCAGTCTGGATCTGGTAGAACATTACCTGCAGAAAGAGGACTGGAGGGTCAACGAAAACAGCAACATGAGTTTTTCTTTGCAGGGACTGAATAATTATGTTTCCTCTGAAATTACTAAAACTTACTGGCTTAATAGTATCTATCCACCGGAGGTCCGCCGTGCCTATATCCAGGGAGATTTACACATTCATGACCTTGGTTGCCTTTCCACCTACTGTGTGGGCTGGGATTTACAGGACCTTCTGACAGTGGGATTCCAGGGTGCAGCAGGAAAGATTGAGAGTAAACCTGCCAGACACTTCCGCACAGCTTTAGGCCAGATTGTCAACTTTTTTTATACTCTTCAGGGAGAGGCTGCTGGTGCTCAAGCCTTTTCCAACTTTGATACTCTTCTGGCTCCTTTTATTCGCTATGATAACCTGGATTATAAAGATGTGAAACAGGGATTGCAGGAGTTTCTCTTCAACCTGAATGTGCCTACCAGGGTGGGCTTCCAGACTCCTTTCACCAATCTCACTCTTGATTTGACAGTACCTGAAATTTATAAAGATGAACCTGTCATCATTGGCGGTCAACCTCAAACTGTTACCTACAGTGATTTCCAGAAAGAAATGGATATGTTCAATCAGGCTTTTTTAGAGGTGATGCTGGAAGGGGATGCTAAAGGCAGGGTTTTTACCTTCCCCATCCCCACCTATAATATTACCAGAGATTTTAACTGGGAACATCCGGTAGCCACCTTGCTCTGGGAGGTTACAGCCAAATACGGTATCCCATATTTTTCTAATTTTATTAACTCTGATATGAAACCGGATGATGTGCGGTCTATGTGCTGCCGGTTGCGTTTAGACCAGAGGCAGTTGAGAAAAAAAGGTGGTGGCCTTTTTGGTGCCAATCCTCTCACCGGAAGCATTGGAGTGGTCACCATCAATATGCCCAGGATTGGTTACCTTTCTGAGAGTAAAGAGGATTTCAAAAAACGTTTACTGGACATAATGCTTCTGGCAAAGGAAAGTCTGGAGATTAAGAGAAAAATTCTGGAGAAGTTAACCGCAGAGAATCTTTACCCTTACTCCCGTTTCTATTTAAGGCATATCAAGGAACGGTTTGGTCGTTACTGGGTCAACCATTTTTCTACTGTTGGGCTGATTGGTATGAACGAAGCCTGTCTCAACTTTCTGGGAGAAAGCATTGGGACAGTTCAGGGACTGAACTTTGCTCTGGAAATTATGCAGTTCATCCGGGAGCATCTGGTTAAGTTTCAGGAAGAAACAGGGAACAATTATAATCTGGAAGCCACACCGGCAGAAGGAACTTCTTACCGGCTGGCCAGGTGCGATAAGGATAAGTATCCGGACATCATCTGTGCTAACGAAGAGCAGTACCGGCAGGGAGCAGAACCTTTCTATACCAACTCCACCCATCTACCGGTGAATTTTACAGATGATATTTTTGAAGCGCTGGAATTACAGGATAAACTGCAGACAGAATATACTGGCGGAACAGTTTTACATCTTTTCCTGGGCGAAAGAATCTGTGACCCGTCTGCGGTGAAAAACCTGGTCCGGACCATCTGCCAGCATTTCCATCTACCCTATTTCACTATTACTCCCACTTTCTCTGTCTGTCCGCAGCATGGGTATCTCCCGGGAGAGCAGCCAGTGTGTTCCCTTTGCCACCGGGAAACAGAAATCTATTCCCGGGTGGTTGGCTACTTGAGACCGGTTAACCAGTGGAATAAAGGCAAAAGAGCAGAGTTTGCCGTGAGAAAGAATTTCACAGTAAAGGAAGAGGAGCTAAAGGTAAAAAAGGAAATGACAACAGAGGGCACTTTACAGAAGACTGTTCAGCCGGGTGCCGGGGAAAAATAAAATTTTCTTCTCAGGAGAATGAAAATCGGGGGTTTCCAGCGCTGTTCCCTGACAGAATATCCTGGTAAAATAGGAGCAATCATTTTCACACAGGGGTGTAACTACCGGTGCCATTACTGTCACAACCCTGAACTGGTCCTGCCAGAACTTTTTGCTCCCCTCATTCCCCAGGAGGAAATTTTTGATTTCCTGAGAAGAAGACCCCTGCTACAGGCTGTAACTATTACCGGTGGAGAACCGTGTCTTCAGTCTGACCTGATAGACTTTATCAGACAGGTTAAGTCTTTCCACCTGGCAGTGAAAATCAATACCAATGGAAGTTTCCCGGAAATAATTTTTGAACTCCTGCGCCAGAACTTAACAGACTATATCTCCCTTGATATCAAGGCTCCCTTTCCTAAATACCAGGATGTTACAGGGGTGACTTCTGATACCACAGCTGTGCAGGAAAGCATCAGGTTACTGCAAAAGGGAGGTTGCGATTATGATTTTCGTACGACTGTAGTCTCAGGTCTTCTGAACAAAGAGGATTTCCAGATAATAGGTGAAACCGTGCGGGGAGCAAAGCGCTACCTGCTACAAAGATTTGTACCTGCAAAACTGGTTAACAAGCAGTTTCTTTCCCGTCGCAGCCCGTCTGAAGAAGAAATGAAAGAATTTCAGGAGATTATGAGCCATTATGTGGAAAAGTGTGAAATAATTTAAAAAGGGGGGCAAATGTTAACAGAGAAAATGGAGCTGGGGTTGATTGTTGGTAACCGTGGTTTTTTCCCGGACCATCTGTGCCAGACCGGTCGGAAAAAACTGCTGGACCTGCTTAAGAAGAAAAACTTAAAAGTTGTTGCTCTGCCAGAAGAGGTGGGAAAATTTGGTTCTGTAGAGACCCGACAGGACGCCGAAAAATGTGCTGAACTTTTCCGCAGGCACAGGGATAGTCTTGCCGGCATCATAGTTACTCTGCCAAACTTCGGGGATGAACGGGCAGTAGCTGATACTATCAGATGGAGCAAACTGGATGTACCCATTCTTATACACGCCTGGCCTGATGACCCGGACAAAATGGATGTCGCCAACAGGCGCGATAGTTTCTGCGGAAAGATTTCTGTCTGTAATAACCTCAAGCAATACGGAATTAAATTCTCTTTAACCCGCTGGCACACCGTTGACCCGGAAAATCCTCTTTTCCTTGAAGACCTGGATTGTTTTCTAAGTGTTTGCCGGGTACTGGCTGGACTGAAAAAAGCCCGGCTGGGAGCTTTAGGAGCAAGACCCGCAGCCTTCAAGACTGTTCGGTACAGTGAAAAAATACTGGAAAAAGAAGGTATCTCTGTAGATACTACAGACCTTTCTGAGGTTCTTTCTGTTGCCGCCAGACTTTCTGATAATGATTCCTCTGTTTTGAAGGCCCTGAAAACTATTCAAGACTATACAGTTTGTTCTTCTGTCACGCAGTCTTCTTTGAAAAAAATTGCCCGGTTCAAGGTAGCCTTAGACCACTGGGTGGAAGAAAACGGTTTTGCCGCAGTAGCCATCCAGTGCTGGTCTTCCCTGCAACAGAATTTTGGTGTGATGCCCTGTGTAGCTATGAGCATGCTTTCTGAATCCTTGAAACCGGCTGCCTGTGAAGTGGATATTCTGGGGGCTTTAAGTATGTATGTTCTCCAGCTGGCTTCAGGTAAGCCCAGCGCTATCGTGGATTGGAATAACAACTACCACAACCAGCCGGAGAAAGCCGTCATCTTTCATTGCAGCAACTTCCCGGTTTCTTATTTTGAAAAATCCCGTCTTTATATTTCCGAGATTATAGCCGGCACTGTAGGCAAAGAAAATGCTGCCGGCACCATCTACGGAAGGCTAAAAACGGCACCTTTTACTTTCCTGCGGCTTTCCACCGATGACACTTCTGGATGCCTCAAAGGGTATCTCGGCGAAGGAAGACTGACTGATGACCAGGTGGAAACCTTTGGAGGTTACAGTGTAGTCCAGATTAATAATCTGCAGTCTCTGCTACAGTTCATCTGCCGGGAAGGGTTTGAACACCATGTGGCTATCAACCTTTCTTCGTGTAAGGCAGTTGTGGAAGAAGCACTGGTTGATTACCGCAACTGGCCACTTTACCTGCAC